>PVMK01119220.1_pt1 | contig 47061 bp, 49 predicted proteins | sample 1853481 | NCBI WGS metagenome assembly PVMK01 (sample SAMN08533507, study PRJNA380276) | Marine sediment metagenome, whole genome shotgun sequencing project.
AAATACAAAGAACAGGCAGCAACACAAATTGAAAGTGGTCCATTGCAGGCTTTGATCGATCTTGTGCCGGATAATATAATAGGTGCATCCAGTGAGAATAGAAATATGTTACAAGTTATTTTCTTTGCCATATTTTTTGGTGTGGGACTAATTTTAATTCCTGAAAAGAAATCAAAACCGGTCAAGGATTTCTTTGATGGTTTTAATGAAGTTATTTTAAAGATGATCGATCTGATAATGCTGGCGGCACCCTATGGTGTTTTTGCCTTACTGGCTGCATTAATTGTAGAATCACCGAGTGCAGATCTATTTATGGCATTGGGCTGGTATGCGTTAACGGTAGTTTTAGGATTGTTCATAATGATCGTTCTCTATATCTTACTGGTATTTGTTTTTACAGGAAAGAAACCTAAATTTTTTATAAATGGAATTTCTCCCGCGCAACTTTTAGCGTTCTCAACGAGTTCAAGTGCCGCAACTTTGCCAGTCACTATGGAAAGAGTATCGGAACACCTGGGAGTAGAGGAGGAGGTATCCAGTTTTGTACTACCTATTGGAGCTACGATTAATATGGATGGCACGAGTTTGTATCAGGCGGTTGCAGCCGTTTTTATTGCTCAGGCTTTCGGTATGGATTTGTCGTTTGGAGTTCAATTGGGAATAGTAGCCACGGCTACATTGGCGAGCATTGGTTCGGCTGCGGTTCCTGGCGCAGGTATGGTAATGCTGGTAATTGTATTGGCTCAGGCGGGAATTCCGGAGGCTGGTTTGGCCTTGATATTTGCTGTTGATCGTCCGCTGGATATGTGCAGAACCGTTGTAAATGTAACAGGTGATGCAACAGTATCTATGATCGTCGCTAAAACAGAGGGAAAACTCGGCGAACCACACGTAAGGGATTGGGATGATGATTATGAAGTAAAAAGGAAATAAAAAAAATAGAAAAGAACAACATTCAGAATACATCTGTACATCCAATAATACATGAACTTTAAAACGTTACAGTTCCCCTCTTGAGAGGGGCTAGGGGTGTGTTCAATAAGTTAACCTTTGTTTAATTTACATATCAAGTAATAAAAAACAATGATGAGAATAATTATTCCTTATAATCCAAAACTCAAAGAACTTGCACGCCAGTTAAGAAATAATTCTACAAGAACTGAAATTTTACTTTAGCAAAAATTTTAAAAAAAAATGTATGGTTACGATTTTCATAGACAAAAACCAATCGACAATTATATTTTAGATTTCTTTTGCCAAGAATTAATGTTAGGTATTGAAATAGATGGCTACTCGCATGAGTTAAAAGAAGTCTTCGAAAAAGATACAAAGAAAACTAAAAAAATGGACGAATTAGGAATTGGAATTTTAAGATTTAGTGATTACCAGGTATTTAAAGAAATGGAAAATATTTTAAGAGCGATTGAGTATTATGTTCTAGATACTGAAAGAAATTCTAAAACACACCCCTAGCCCCTCTCAAGAGGGGAGCAAGTAGCATATCATATTTTATCAGCTTCATTTTTACTCTCCCATTTATTCCGCATATCCTCAGATAATATTCCTGTTCCATCATGTTTCCATCCCGGAGGTTTGCTAATATATTTTAATCGGTTAATGAAAGTGGTCTTGCTGGTAAAAACATCCCGGAACAAATTAATCCATTCATGAAAAGCAACATACAATGGATTATAAGATGAAATATTGGTTACTAAACCATATATAGGTTTTTCAACTTCCGGTTCATAAGAACCAAACCATTTGTCCCAAATAATAAAAATTCCCGCATGGTTCCTATCTAAATACTGAGGGTTCGTGGCATGGTGCACCCTGTGATGTGAAGGAGTGTTGAAAAATGCTTCAAACCAAGCTGGCATTTTTTTAATTAACTCTGTGTGGATCCAATATTGATAGATCAGGCTAATGGACATTTGAGCAAGTATCATTACAGGATGAAATCCCAGTAGGGGTAGGGGCAGCCAAAATACAAAAGACAAAAAACTCCCTGTCCAGGTCTGGCGAAGTGCTGTACTTAAATTATATCTTTGAGAGGAGTGATGAACAATATGTGAAGCCCAAAAAAAACGACTTAAATGGCTTATTTTGTGGAACCAGTAATAAATGAGATCTTCGGTAAATAAGATCAAGATCCATGCCCACCAAACAAAAGGAATAGTAAATAATCTAAAATTATCATAGAGATAATAAAAAACTGCAAAAACTAATACTTTGCTAATAAGTCCCAGGAAAACATTTCCTAAACCCATGCTTATAGACGTAATGGCATCTTTAGTTTCATAGGAATTTGATCTTGCTCGAGCATCAACCAGAATTTCTATAATTAATGTGATTATAAATAAAGGTATGGCGTAATGTATTAGGTCAGGAATTTCAGGTACTTCCATTATACTTAATAAAATGTCAATTAATATTTTGATAAAACTATAAAAAAAAGAGACTATCTTTTTAGACAGTCTCTTTAACTTTTATTGATTTTGTTAACTACTTCTTTTCAGCTATAACTTCAAAAGGCAATTCAACAATTACATCTCTGTGTAATCTTACTTTGGCAGAATATTTACCAAGTCTTTTTACTAATCCACCAGCAATAGTTATGAATTTCTTTTCAATTTCATGACCTTCAAGCGCTAATGATTCGGACAGATTTGTATTTCCAATCGATCCAAATAATTTTTCGCCCTCTCCTGTTTTTGCAGAGATTTTTAATTCTAAAGCTTTTAATGATTCAGCAGTTTTATTAGCTGCTGTAACAATGCTTGCCTCCTTATGTGCTCTTTGTTTTAGAGTTTCTGCTAAAACCTTTTTAGCGGAAGTAGTAGCTAAAACAGCAAATCCATGAGGAATTAAATAGTTGCGACCGTAACCATTTTTCACAGACACTAGATCGTCTTTAAATCCTAAGTTAGCTACGTCTTGTTTTAATATAAGTTCCATAATATTTTCTTATTATTATTTTAACAAATCACCTACATATGGCATTAAAGCCAAATGACGCGCTCTTTTAATTGCTTGAGATACTTTCCTTTGATATTTTAAAGATGTTCCGGTTAAACGACGAGGTAATATTTTTCCTTGTTCGTTAACCAAATACATTAAGAAGTCAGCATCTTTATAATCAATATATTTGATTCCGTTTTTCTTAAAACGACAGTACTTTACTTTTACTTTAGTGTCAATTTCTAAAGGTGTAAGATATCTAATCTCTCCTTTACTGCCACCCTTTGCTTGTTGTTCTATAGATGCCATAATTATTTTTTAGGATTAGTAGATTTGTTTCTTTCTCTTCTTTTTTCCGCCCAGGCTATTGCATGTTTATCTAACCTTACCGATAGATAACGCATGATGCTGTCGTCTCTTCTAAATTCTAATTCAAACGCTGATATTGATTCACCGTCCACTTTATATTCAAATAGATGATAAAATCCGGTTTTCTTTTTTTGGATCGGATAAGCTAATTTTTTTAAGCCCCAATCCTCTTTTGAAATCATTTCGGCACCTTTGGAAACCAAATAGTCATAAAACTTTTGTACTGTTTCCTTTACCTGATCGTCAGATAAAACGGGATTCAAAATGAAAACAGTTTCGTAATGATTCATAATTGTTTTTTTAATGTTAAAATTTAAGCGTGCAAATATACAATATTATTTTTGTATTTAAAACATTTAATCGAGGTTATATTCTATCGAAATTGAGGAATTTTGTTACTTTTGCAATCTGAATTTTTTAAATGAATTTTAATTGACAGCTATGAGATACGCTCAACTTACCAAAGAACAATTTGAAGAATTGCACGAAGAGTTTGCATTATTCTTAGCCACTCAAAAAATTGATATTTCAGAATGGGAGCTAATCAAAAAAGACAAGCCTGAAATTGCAGATGAAGAACTGAATTTGTTCAGCGATCTTGTTTGGGAAAAAGTATTGGGTAAATCGAAGTATTTAGAGCACTTTTCCGAAGGCGCCATAAATTTGTTTAAATGTAATGACGAAGAGATGTTAAGAGTAGTGGTGAAATCTACTAAGGATAATTTTGACTTTACACAGAAGGATAAATTTGAGTGGTTCCTGGATAATTCACAAGATGACAGTTTTGAATATTTCAGAGGTAAAAAGAAATATAGTAAAGAAAGAAATGATGATATTTTCGATTTGATACAACAAGGAAGTGTTGTTTGTAACGGTGATTTGTATGAGGGTATTTTAAAGATTATTTCTCAATAGGTATCTTGTTTTATGTTGAACCGATTATTTCTGCACTATTTTGATTATCTGAACTTCCCTGATTTGTTGACCGATTTTTACTAATTTTCTTATAACCACAAAGGATCACAAAGAAGGCACAAAGTACACGGTGAACTCTGTGTAAAACTCAGTGAACTCTGTGGTTAAAAAAACCATAAAGGTCCACCAGAGTCTGACGCAAAGGGCAAAATGGTTCTAACAGTAAATCATATTTTTTATTATCACTCCATCTCCCTATCTATCTGTCCCTCAATACTCATTATCACATTCTATCATAAACTTCCTCTTAACCAAAAACAAAAGTCCTTAGTTCTTACTTCCTTTCTCTTTCATCTTTTCTCTTTCATCTTTTCTCTTTTGTCTTTCGTCTTTTTGAACATCCCTGATTCAGCCATTGTTGGTGTTCTTCACCAACAATTGATTACTCAAAACCTATCATATAACTAAAAATTACAGTTATCAAAATAGATAATATGTGCTTGCGCATTGATGGACTGAGTTCAAATTGCTTCTTGTACGTTTATTCCAGCATGCTAACTAATTTTTCCATACCTGTACTCGCCTTTTCAGATATGATTGTCAGATTATCATAACTGGATGCCGAAATATTAGGATTAGGGTCGATAAAGTAAATAGGTATAGCTGGTTTGATATAATGTATAAGACTTGCAGCGGGATAAACTTGCATGGATGTACCTATAATTATTAATATATCTGCTTTTTTAGTTATCTCCATTGCTTTGTCTAACAGAGGGACTGCCTCTCCAAACCACACGATATGAGGTCTTAACTGACTTCCATCATCTGCGAGATCTCCAAGGTTTAGGTCTTTATTCCACGAATAAATCAGTTCCTCCTTATTAATGCTCCTCACCTTCAGCAATTCACCATGCAAGTGAATAATATTGCTGCTACCGGCTCTCTCGTGCAGATCATCTACATTTTGTGTAATAACAGTGACCCTGTATTTTTGTTCCAATGCAGCTAAGGATCTATGGGCATTGTTTGGTTGTGCTCCTAATAATTGTTTCCTTCTCTGATTATAAAAATCAAGAACTAATTTTCTGTCATTATACCAACCCTGAGGTGAGGCCACTTCCATAACATCATGACCTTCCCATAGACCATCGGCGTCTCTAAAGGTTTTGAGACCACTTTCCGCACTCATACCAGCTCCTGTAAGTACAACAATTTTTTTCATATTATAAATGTATCCTATAGTAAGACCTAAATTTAAAACTTAATTCCATAATGTCAGGCACATTATTATGTAAATTTCAACAATTACATAAGTTACAGAAAAACAGCTAGATAGATAGAGAATATCGATTAATAAAATTGTTGACACCATTAAAATTGAAAAATAGTTAAGAAAAGATGTAACATTATTTTAATTCGGTAGTCTATTATAATATAGAAGGTATTATGCAAAACATAGTACTGTAAGTAAAAAACTCAAAACATAAATAATAAGATCATGAAAAAATTAATTATCCCTTGCTTATTGATTGTAAGTTTAACAGTCTCAGCTCAGTATCTCGACCACAGAACAATATATTTTGGAAACAATTTAAGTTCTAATTTTAAAGATGTCACAAGTTATATTTCTAACTCCATAGCAGATTCTATTTTTGAAGTAGAATTTGAAGTAGAATTTGAAGAAGAAGATGAACCTTTTGACTTTGATGTTCAAAAGTATTTACCAAAAGATTTTAATCCCTTTAAATTAATGTATAACACTTATGATATTGTATACGAATATTTATTTGAAGATGAAGATGAACCTTTTGATTTCGATACAAAGGCTTATTTGCCAGAGGGATTTGACCCTTATGAAGATAAATCTATAATGGAAGAATATGCCTTACTTCATGAAGAAAAAGACGCAAAGTTCGATTTTGACACAAAAGAATATTTACCAAAAGGATTTAATGCCTATAGTGAAAACGAATCTATCTTAGCAGATTATGAATTGTTGAATGAAGAAGAAGATGAGCCGTTTGACTTCAATACCGTTGAGTATCTTCCTGTAAGTTTTGATGCTAACAAATAATAAACTACCATAGATAAAATGAAGAGGGCTTAACAGCCCTCTTTTTATTTAAAGTTTCTAAACTTTTCCGTTATTTCAAAAACGTGATCCAGTATTTTCTCATCCTCCTTAGTAAAATCTTCATTTTTTCTATTCATTACCAATTTAGCAGTTTCCTTTACCTTGTTCATTTGATATGTAGTAAAGCCGGATGCACCACCCCATGAAAAAGAGGGTATAAAATTTTGTGGAAAATTAGAACCATATACATTTGTAAATGTGCCAATTACTGTGCCGGTGTTGAACATTACATTAATTCCCGATTTTGAATGATCGCCCATCACCAAACCACAAAACTGAAGACCTGTTTTTTGAAATCGTTCCTTCTCATAGTCCCACATTTTAACTTCAGCATAATTGTTTTTAAGATTAGAATTATTTGTGTCAGCACCCAAATTACACCATTCTCCAATAACTGCATTTCCTAAATAACCTTCATGTCCTTTGCTGCAATATCCTGAAAGGACCGCATTGTTAACTTCGCCACCTATTTTGCATTTTGGTCCTAAAGAAGTTGATCCATAAATTTTTGCTCCCATTTTTACTACGGAGTATTCCCCCATTGCGAATGGACCACGAATCATACAACCTTCCATTAGTTCAGAATTTCTACCCAAATAAATGGGGCCTTTCTTAGCATTTAAGACACCTATTTCAATATCAACCCCGTCTTCCAAAAATATTTGTTCCTTATTGATACAATAAACACTGTCAGGTATGGGAGCCGATTTCCTTCCCTTGGTGACAAGATCAAAATCAGCTTTAATAGCCTCTCCATTATAATTAAAAATGTCCCAGGTATGATTTAACTGTATAACAGGCTCGTCAAATGTTATTGCATCATAAGCATCAAAATTAATTTCTTCCTGGGTATTCTTTGTGAAAAATGCTATAATATCATCATCCTTTATCACCATTTGATTCTCTTTCAAATTAATTACAATCTGAGCCAAATGTTCCGTTGGAAGAAAGGAAGCATTTATCATTACGTTCTCCTCCATTTCCACCATAGGATATTTATCTTGTAAATAATCCTCTGTCAGAGTTGTCGTAGTACTTGTCAACCTTTTTTCCCATTTCTCTCTAATGGTTAGGATCCCAATTCTGATCTCTGCTACTGGTTTTGTGTAAGTTAAAGGAAGTAAGTTGATGCGTGAAGCACCATCGAACAAAATATAATTCATAACATTAATTTTTGTAAATATAGTTTTTTTTATTAGTGAGACGCTTAAATTTAAAAAAGCATATTCATGAATATTTTTATATTTAATTAGCACGAATTGATCTCCAAATTATCGAGATCCTTTCAATTTATTATATTGATTTTATTCGATGCTGATCTCACATTTAGGGTTAAACGGTATTATAGAACTATTGTTACATATCACCTCGATATAATCACTAATTTTGCAATTGAAAAATTGAAGTTTTAGTCAATTTCTACAAACATAAAATTCAAACTATTATGAGTTATTTTATTAATAAAAAAATGGAGGGTGGCATTTCTTTTGAAAGTACAGTTGAAAAAGTTACCGGTGAACTAAAGAAAGAGGGCTTTGGAGTACTAACAGAGATCGATATAAAATCAACGTTCAAAAATAAATTGGATGTTGATATGAATAAGTATGTGATTTTAGGAGCATGTAATCCGAACTATGCATTTAACGCACTAAAAGAAGATAGTAAATTAGGGGTTTTCTTGCCATGTAATGTAATTGTTGAAGAACATGATAACGGTGAAATTGAGGTTTCTGCCGTTGACCCAATAGCCTCAATGCTGTCTGTTAAAAACGAAAAAGTTGAGGTTTTCGCGAAGGATGTCTTAGAAAAATTGGAACGAGTTATCGCTAATTTATAATTTTAAATAAGCTCAAATAATTCGTTTATCAGAAGGAAGAATCTTTTTATATTTGCAACCTATGAAATGCAAAAAGTGTCTTCTGAATATATTGCTAACTATATTTATATTAATTAGCTCTTCGTCTGTTTTTTCGCAAAATGACACCATTGCAACAGCAAAGATCTATTCAAAAACCAAGTCATTACAATTTGGAAACGAGTTTCTGCGTAATGATCAGGTAGACATTCCGAAAAATGTTCCAGACTATTTTGTGATTTCCGGGTCAGCTATGGATTATTTTAATAGCCGAATGACCTATGACCCTGTAAGAGACCCGAAAAGATTGGGTCTTAATACTGCCATATATATTGGTGGGACCTTTGTAGCTTTTGCTGTTTTATGGGGGTCACCGGAGAGCTTTTCGGGATGGGATAAGGACAAGATCAGAGAGGAAGGTCTGATTAAACAATGGAAGGAGAACGTTCTGGCAGGACCGGTATGGGATAATGACGATTTGTTCTTAAATTGGATCATGCATCCCTATGTGGGTGCAATATATTATATGTCGGCTAGAGGAAGTGGATATAGGTGGTGGGAATCGTTTCTTTATACTTCTGTAATGTCCACATTTTTTTGGGAGTATGGGGTTGAAGCATTTGCTGAAGTACCGTCGTGGCAGGATCTAATAATAACACCGGTTGCAGGGTCTGTCTTCGGCGAATTATTTTTTGTTGCCAAAGGAACAGTTATAAGAAATGACAGAAGAATTTTAAGGTCCAGATTTCTTGGTGTAGCTTCACTGATCATAATGGATCCTGTAAATGAAATACTTAATGGTCTGGGTTACAAAACAAAGAATAAAATGCAGTATTATTCCCTAATAGGGCCTATTGATTTTGATCCGGTTTCTCAAAAAAGTGTATGGGGTCTGCAAGTAGCGATACGATTTTAAGGGATAATAACTCCTTAATTGTAAGCGCACTACTTACTCAAGTACATTTTTCTTCTCGAATACAGCTCATAGAATTGATCATCTTTTAAACTATCTATAAATAGGATACTCTCGCCTGTTGATTTCATTTCCGGACCTAAATTTTTGTTCACATTAGGAAACTTATCGAATGAAAAGACCGGTTGTTTGATTGCATAACCTTCCAGTCGGGGTTTAAAATCAAAATCGGTTACTTTGTTCTCCCTGAGCATTACTTTAGTAGCAAAATTCACATAGGGTTCATTATATGCCTTCGAAATAAATGGAACTGTTCTTGAAGCTCTTGGATTGGCCTCAATAATATATACCATGTCGTCTTTTATAGCAAACTGAATATTAATTAATCCAACAGTTTTTAGAGCCAAAGCAATATTTTTGGTATGGTCTTTAATTTGTTGCATTACAAATTCACCTAGATTAAAAGGAGGTAAGGTGGCATTTGAATCGCCAGAATGTACTCCGCAAGGTTCAATATGCTCCATAATACCAATGATATACACATTTTCACCGTCGCAGATGGCATCTGCTTCGGCTTCTATGGCACCGTCCAAATAATGATCGAGAAGTAAGACATTATTTGGGATTTTTCTTAATATATTAATAACGTGTTCTTCCAACTCTTCTTTATTAATAACTATTTTCATGCCTTGCCCGCCAAGTACATAACTCGGTCTTACCAATATTGGAAAATCTAAATCGTCGGCTATAGCCGCAGCTTCATCTGCAGTAGTGGCGGTACCAAATTCAGGAAATGGAATACCAAGCTCGATCAATAATTCAGAAAAATGCCCTCGATCTTCAGCCAGATCTAAGGCCTCAAAACTAGTTCCGATAATCTTTATACCGTATTTGCTTAATTTTTCAGCCAATTTTAAAGCAGTTTGCCCACCCAGTTGGACTATAACTCCTTCCGGTTGCTCTAATTGGATAATATCCCAAATATGTTCCCAAAAAACAGGTTCGAAATACAATTTGTCGGCAATATCGAAATCAGTAGAAACGGTTTCCGGGTTACAATTGATCATAATTGTTTCATAACCACATTCTTTAGCGGCCAATACTCCATGAACGCAACAATAATCAAACTCAATTCCCTGTCCAATCCTATTGGGTCCGGAACCCAAAACAACTATTTTCTTCTTGTCACTAACTTTACTTTCGTTATCCGAAAATGACTTTCCGTTTACGATCATATCAGATTCAAACGTAGAATAGTAATAGGGTGTCTCGGCTTTAAATTCTGCAGCGCAGGTATCAACCAGTTTGTATACCCTGTTTATATTTAATTCCCTGCGTTTTTTATGGACTTCACTTTCCCAACATTTGAGCATATGTGCGATTTGTCTGTCTGCAAATCCCTTTTGCTTTGCTTCAAGTAGCACGTCTTTCGGGATAGATTCTAAATTATATGTGGCAATCTCTTTTTCCAAAAAATGAAGCGCTTCGTATTCCTTTAAAAACCACATATCAATTTTTGTGATCTCGTGAATTCTACTCAGTGGAATTCCTATTTGAATGGCATCGTAAATTACGAATACCCTGTCCCAGCTCGGGTTTTGCAACTTGCTAATAACTTTGTCATATTCTTTAACTCCCTTACCATCTGCACCAATACCGTTTCTGCTAACTTCCAGGGATTGGGTTGCTTTGTGAAGTGCCTCCTGAAAGGAGCGACCAATACCCATTACTTCTCCAACGGATTTCATCTGTAACCCGATGGTCCTTTCCGCTCCCTCGAACTTGTCAAAATTCCATCTTGGAATTTTAACTATTACATAATCCAATGTTGGTTCGAATAGTGCCGAAGTATTTTTCGTAATTTGGTTTTCCAATTCGTCCAAATGATAGCCTATAGCTAATTTTGACGCTATTTTTGCAATTGGATATCCTGTTGCTTTGGAAGCCAATGCTGAAGACCGGGAAACTCTGGGATTTATTTCAATGGCTATAAGTTCTTCTTTTTCATCCGGACTCATTGCAAACTGCACATTACAACCACCGGCAAAATCTCCTATGGAACGCATCATTTTAATGGCCATGTCCCTCATTCGTTGGTAAGCAGTATCGCTTAAGGTCATGGCGGGGGCAACCGTAATAGAATCTCCGGTATGGATCCCCATGGGGTCCATATTTTCAATGGTACAAATTATGACTACATTATCATTCTTATCCCTTAAAAGCTCTAACTCATATTCTTTCCATCCCAATAATGCCTTATCTATCAGTACTTCATGAATTGGCGATGCTTCTAATCCTCGTTGTAATAATTCATCAAAATCATCCCTGTGATAAACAATAGACGCGCCGGTACCTCCTAAAGTAAAGGATGGTCGTATAACTAATGGAAATCCGAATTCCTGAGCAATTTCTTTACCTTTTAAGAATGATGTTGCTGTTTTTGACGGTGCTTGCCCTATACCTATTTTATTCATTAACTTTCGAAACTGTTCCCGGTCTTCAGTAATTTGAATAGCATTTATATCAACACCAATTATCTTAATATTAAAATCCTCCCAAATTCCTTTATCGTCAGCCTCAATGCATAAATTGAGTGCAGTTTGTCCGCCCATTGTAGGTAAGACTGCATCGATCTTATGTTTTTTCAGGATCTCAATTATTGATTTTGTGGTAAGCGGTTTCAAATAGACATGATCAGCTATCTGTGGATCAGTCATTATGGTTGCGGGATTAGAATTTATTAAAATAACTTCAATACCCTCTTCTCGCAATGATCGAACTGCTTGTGTTCCGGAATAGTCAAATTCACATGCTTGGCCTATTACAATTGGACCTGAACCTATAATTAGAATTGATTTAAGGGATGTATTTCTTGGCATTTGTAGAATGATGTTTTTAGAATGTAAATATAATAATTTGTGTGATCTATACTCTGACAATTAGATATAAAAAAAGGTGTTACTACTAAAAGTAACACCTAACATATTTTTTATCAAAACATATTATTTTTTATGATTTGGTTCTGACGAAACTGAAACTTTCTTTCTGCCTTTAGCTCTTCTTCTAGCTAAAATTTTTCTTCCATTAACACTGGACATTCTCTCTCTAAAGCCGTGCTTATTTTTTCTCTTTCTTTTTGATGGTTGGAATGTTCTTTTCATTTCTTAATATCTTTATTTAGCTAAATGCGTATTTTTATCTCAAAAGTGCGGCAAATATACAAAGAGTTTTAGTTCTAACAAGCCAGATGATGAAAAAAACTTAACATTATTGCATACTTTTTAACAATTTAAAAATGTATTTTTGCCAAAAAACAAAGATTGTATGCAATTTAATAAACCAATGCTTAAAGACGGGTCACTTGACGGACGGGTAATAGTCGTTACTGGTGGTGGAAGTGGGTTAGGAAAATCCATGTCGACATATTTTTTGGAACTGGGAGCTAAGGTTGTAATTAGTTCCAGGAATTTCGAAAAACTTACTAACGCAGCCAAAGAATTAGAAGAAAAAACAGGGGGAAATGTTTTACCTGTTCAATGTGATGTTAGAAATTATGAAGAGGTTGAATTAATGTTAGCATCTACTTTGAAAGAATTTGGAAGGGTTGATGGTCTCTTGAATAATGCCGCCGGAAATTTTATAAGTCCTACAGAACGATTATCATCGAATGCATTCGATACAATAATCGATATCGTTTTAAAGGGAACAAAAAATTGCACATTAGCCTTTGGCAAACATTGGATAGCAACCAAACAAAAAAAGGCTACGGTTCTAAATATCGTAACAACTTATGCCTGGACTGGCTCCGCCTTTGTAGTTCCTTCCGCAATGGCCAAGGCAGGTGTCCTGGCCTTGACAAGATCTTTGGCGGTAGAATGGGCCAAGTATGGAATTCGATTTAATGCAATTGCACCGGGACCTTTTCCTACAAAAGGGGCTTGGGACAGGTTACTCCCGGGAGATTTGAAGGATAAATTTGATATGAAGAAGAAAGTGCCATTGGGTAGAGTAGGTGAGCATCAGGAATTGGCCAACCTGGCCGCATATTTGATGTCTGATTTTTCATCTTATGTTAACGGAGAGGTTATAACTATAGACGGAGGTGAGTGGCTACAAGGGGCAGGAGAATTTAATATGCTGCAGGAAATACCTCAGGAGATGTGGGATATGTTGGAAATGATGATACGAAAAAAGAAAAGCAAGTAAATTACATCAAGGCAAACCAAAAGAATGTCAAAGGATTGACCCTCTATAATTCGAAGCAAACCTCGGGGGATTAAACTCACCGGGGAAAACAAAGCTTTAGATCGCTATTACCCATTATAATCTCAAGATTTTTGAATAAAATAATTGTTGAGAGTTCCATGTTTTTAACGTTAATTTCTGTATGTATAGAAATTGTATTAAATGTTAAAAACTTCATTTTTAAAGCTCATAAATAATTGTATTTTTACAGCGATAAAAATTCAATTTTTTAATGGGAAAAATAATAGCAATTGCTAATCAAAAAGGGGGAGTTGGAAAAACCACGACCACAGTGAACCTGGCCGCATCCTTGGGTGTTTTGGAAAAAAAGATCCTGCTGATAGATGCAGATCCACAGGCCAATGCAAGCTCCGGTTTAGGAATTGATGTTGAGGCAGTTGAAAAAGGTACTTATCAGGTTTTAGAGCATACGATATCTGCTAAAGATGCAATAGTTAAAACCAATTCTCCAAATGTCGATATTATACCTGCACATATAGATCTGGTGGCTATTGAAATTGAACTTGTTGATAAAGAGAACAGGGAGTACATGTTAAGAGATGCGCTTCAGGAGATTAAGGAGAATTATGATTATGTTGTTATTGACTGTGCACCATCTTTGGGTCTTATAACTCTTAATGCACTTACCTCAGCAGATTCGGTAATTATTCCGATACAATGTGAATATTATGCCCTGGAAGGATTAGGGAAATTATTGAATACAATTAAAAGTATTCAAAAAATTCATAATCCCGATTTAGATATAGAAGGATTATTATTAACCATGTTTGATTCTCGATTACGCCTTTCAAATCAAGTGGTTGCCGAAGTGAAAAAACATTTTCACAATATGGTGTTTAAAACGATCATACAGCGAAACATAAGACTGGGGGAAGCCCCGAGTTATGGAGAGAGTATCATTGCATATGATGCAACCAGTAGGGGAGCTGTAAACTACATTAATCTGGCGAATGAAATTATAAAAAAGAATTCAAATGGCTAAAGCAACGAAAAAGCAAGCATTAGGCAGGGGATTGTCGGCTTTATTAAAGGATACCAGTGAAGACATAATTTCCGCAAAAGATAAGAACGCAGAAAAATTAATAGGCAATATAATAGAAATCGATTTGGGTGCAATTGTTGAGAACCCATATCAACCCAGATCTAATTTCAATGAAGAATCTTTAAGAGAATTAGCAAGTTCAATTAGGGAACTAGGTGTAATACAGCCCATTACAGTCAGAAAATTAGAAGGAAATCAATTCCAACTGGTGTCTGGTGAGCGCAGACTTAGAGCATCTAAATCTATTGGTTTAAAAACAATACCTGCTTATATTAGGATTGCTAATGATAAAGAAATGTTGGAGATGGCACTTGTTGAAAATATTCAGCGAAAAGATCTTGATCCAATTGAGATCGCTCTTTCCTTTCAGCAATTGATAGATGTCATTAAATTAACTCAGGAGGAGTTGAGTATTCGCGTTGGCAAGAACCGAACAACCGTTACAAATTTCCTAAGGTTATTGAAATTAGATCCAATAATTCAGACCGGAATAAGAGATGGGTTCCTTACAATGGGGCATGGGAGAGCCTTGATCAATGTTTCCAGCCTGGAAACGCAGATAGAAATATATCAAAAAATTTTAAAGGATAAATTATCCGTTCGACAAACAGAACAATTAGTTAAAAAAGTTCGGGAGGGGGGATCAATGAATACTTTAGCTGTAAAATCTAAAGAGCTTCCAAAATTCGTAAAGAATGGCATAAAAGAAATCAGTTCTTATTTTGGTCATAGGGTTGAAATTAAAGTATCTGGTAAGGATAAAGGAAAAATTGTGATCCCATTCCATTCGGAAGAAGACTTTATTCGTATCAAAAAATTGTTGGAGTAGATGTATCAACGCATTATCTATACCATTTTCATTTTAATTTTTTGTTTGAATTTTTGTTTTGGACAAGAAATTGAGGATGGAGATATTAAGATAATGGCCAAAGATACCCTATTTACAGATGGAGAGATTGACCCGCTTTCCCCTGCTCGAGCCGCATTTTATTCAGCTGTATTGCCGGGCTTAGGCCAGGCATACAATAAAAAGTATTGGAAAATTCCAATTGTTTGGGCAGCAATCGGAACAGGAATTTATTTCTACCGTAAAAATGACGAGTTTTTAGATAAATATCAAGAGGCGTATAAACTGAGGTTATCCGGTAGACCTGACGATTTTGACGGTACCGGAGATAATCCAAATTTAAGCACAGAGTCATTAGTTAGAGCACAAGAGATATATAAAAAAAATAAAGATCTGTCATTGTTTCTTACAATAGGGCTCTATGCTTTGAATATAATAGAAGCCAATGTTGATGCACATTTAGATGATAAAGCATTTAATACTAATTTATCATTTAGGCCATCATTCTATATTGACCCAATAAATAATCAGTATGTTGCGGGAGTTAATATCAAATACGATTTTTAGCATAAAATAAATTAGATCAAAATGAATATAGCATTATTAGGTTATGGAAAAATGGGAAAAGCAATTGAAGAGGTTGCTTTGGAAAGAGGTCACCAAATTGTTTTGAAAATAGACATTGATCAAAAAGAATATGATTTTTCTGGCGTTGACCTTGCTATCGATTTTAGTGATCCATCAGCCGCGTTTGAAAATATCCATAAGTGTATTGAGAATAATGTTCCGGTTATTTCAGGAACCACCGGATGGTTATCCAGGTATGATGAAATAGTTGATTTTTGTAATATTAAGAAGGGTGCTTTTATTTATGCGTCAAACTTTAGCGTCGGTGTTAATGTGTTTTTTAATTTAAATGAACATCTGTCAAAGATCATGAAAAATATTAGTGGCTATAATGTGGAAATGGAAGAAGTTCATCACATTCATAAATTAGACGCTCCCAGTGGAACCGCTATAACCTTAGCTCAACCTATAATTAAAAATTCGGATAAAACTAAATGGAACCTGGAGAATGAAAAGGAAAGTGATTTGTACATAAAAGTTAAAAGAGAGGGAGAAGTACCTGGGACACACACTGTTGAGTATACTTCTGCTGTCGATTCTATTGAGATCAGGCATACTGCCTTTAACAGAGGCGGTTTTGCATTGGGAGCTGTAGTTGCCGCAGAATGGCTTTTAGGAAAAGAAGGAATATTTTCAATGAAAGATGTTCTTAGCATTTAGAAATATAATTTTGATAATGAGGAATTTATTCAAAATATAAGATTTAGTTAAATAAAAGATAAATTAGTAACGAAGTGTGTTTTTTACTTACTAATAATGATAGAATAAAATATTTTAAAATATAATTATGACTTTAGATCAGTGGTTTCTTTTTTTTATAGCAATCCAAATTATTCATTTTCTAGGAACATGGAAGCTATACGTTAAAGCGGGAAGAAAAGCTTGGGAGGCAATTATTCCAATTTACAATGCTGTTGTACTGATGCAAATAATAAATCGTCCGAAATGGTGGGTAATACTTCTTTTTGTGCCCATTATAAATTTGTTAATGTTCCCGATAGTTTGGATAGAAACAATTAGAAGTTTTGGTAAAAATTCAACTAAGGATAGCATTCTGGTCGTAGCAACACTTGGATTATACATATACTTTGTTAACTATATGACGGATGTGGCCTATGTTGAGGATAGAAGTTTGAAGCCAAGAACAGCAACTGGAGAGTGGGTTAGTTCTATTGCATTTGCAATAATAGCGGCGACGCTTGTACATACTTATTTTATGCAACCGTATACTATACCTACTTCCTCATTAGAAAAATCATTATTAATTGGAGATTTTTTATTCGTCAGTAAGTTTCATTATGGTGCCAGGGTACCAATGAGTACAGTTGCGGCGCCTATGGTTCATGATACGATACCTGCAATACCGGTTCCTTTTACCGGAATTAATCTCACTAAAAAATTCCGTTCCTATTTAAACAAGCCACAATTGCCCTATTTAAGAATACCGGGATTTCAAGATATAAAACGAAATGATATTGTAGTATTTAGCTGGCCGGCAGACACTGTTGAACAATTTTTTAAGAGGACGAATCGGAAAATAAGAAAACCTATTGATAAAAAGTCGAACTATGTGAAGCGTTGTGTAGGAGTTCCGGGTGATTCTCTTGAACTTAGAAATGGTTTTGTATATATAAATGGAGAGAAAAATAATTTACCTGATAGAGCAAAACTACAATTCAACAATGTTATTATAACAAAAACTGTTATTGATCGTCGATTTTTAGAAAAATATGATTTGGAAGAGTACCAGCCTATATATAAGTTTAAAATTGATATTTGGGATAACCCAAGGATTATTAGTCACTTGGCGTCTTTAGAATCCCAGAGAAGATCCTATCTGAGAGAATATTACAGAGACTCATTAGATGTGTATGTTGTTGGAGGAATTGCTCAGGATGAAGCGAGAAAACTTAAAATTTCTGCTTTACCAAATGCAATGAAAACAAATTTAACCGAAGAGAAGAAATTGAGATTATTGAAGGATGAAAATGTTACCTCAGTAGATTTGTTTATTGACAGATCGGTCCATGATCTTTATGGTGATAAATACCATCCGGATTGGAATAGAGATAACTATGGACCCATATATATACCTAAAAAAGGCACAACGGTTGCACTCAATAAAAGATCACTTCCATTTTATAAAAAAATAATCAGGGAATACGAAAAAAATGATTTACAAATCCAGGGGGGTCAAATTTTTGTAAATGGGGCACCTGCAGATAGTTATACCTTTAAACAAGATTACTACTGGATGATGGGAGATAATCGTCACAATTCTGAAGATTCTCGTTTTTGGGGCTACGTACCTTTTGATCATGTAGTTGGAAAACCAGTTTTTATCTGGTTTAGCTGGAATACAAACGGAAAAGGATTGGATAAAGTTAGATGGGAAAGATTATTCACAACGGTTGGTGGCAGTGGTAAACCTGTTTCATATTTCTATTATTTTTTAGGAGTTATAGCGCTTCTTTATGGATACAGTATTTATAAAAAACGTAAAAAGGAAGCCTAGCCTCTATAAAAAATGTTAATACATCCAGCATATTTCGGATCTATAATTCAGTATGTTGGCATTGTTAATGCCAAAAAAGTTACTTTTGAGATTAATGATAATTATCAAAAGCAAACCTATAGGAACAGATGCTATATCTATGGGCCAAATGGAATGCAAATGTTAACAGTTCCTGTGGTCCAGGCGAATACAGGAGATAAGCAAAAAACAAAGGACATAAGGATTGACAAAAGCAGCGAATGGCAAAAGCTACACCATCGGGCTTTAAATACCGCCTACAGCTCATCACCGTTTTTCGAATTTTACATAGATGATCTTAAAATTATTTTTGAAAAGAAATACGATTTTTTAATAGATTTGAATCTCGACATTAATTCTGTTATACTCGATACAATGGAGCTTGTGAAAACAATTCGTGTATCAGAATCCTATGAATTAGAGTCTGCATTTTATGGTGATCATAGAAAATTAATAAATGCCAAAGCCAAAGAAAAGTATTCTCTGCAAAAATACCAACAAGTTTTTGAGTGCAAACACGGCTTTATCCCTAATATGAGTATTTTGGATTTACTTTTTAATGAAGGTCCAAATACTTTGCAATACCTTGAAGATCACAAGTACTTACTTTTTTAAGGCTAAAAATACCCAGGATATTATAAAGAATCCAAGACCGGTAATAATTGGAGGTAACATTATTTTTGGCGCATAAAAACCTCCTATGTAAACCATTATAATTCCTAATAAGAACAATACTATTCCGGCAATCGTAAGTACTTTATTTTTATTCATCACTACTTTATTCTAAACTATTATTTAATCGGAATGACTTTAACCCGCTTTATGCAATAGAAAATTTATTACGTCTTGAAACCACTGCAAAATATACCATTTCACTACTTTTTGAAGTTTAATCATAACGATGCTATGCATAAACTACTAAAAAGTCATATTTTATTGTGGTTTCAACCCTCATTACAAAATTCTATTACATAATCCGGGTTTAATAGAATCCGGATTACAGCCGGTGCCTTATGAATAACTATGCACCTGTATTCAAGAAAATAAACTTAGAGATTTCTATTTTTTCCTCTTGGAACTTGCAGTGCTTTTGTTGATCTCATCCTGTAATTCTCTTCTTACTTTCTGTTCTCTCTCGAGGGAGATAGTTTTAAAAGCGAAGAATTCTTCCTCAATTTCAGCCAAAGATTTATTAGCTTGTTTTGTAACAGAATTACTGTTTTTAAATCTATATATAAAGAATAGCAGAAAAAGAACCAAGCCAATAATAATAGACCACAAAATGGTGTTATAAGAAGATTTCGTTAAGGAAATTCCTACCAAATTAATGCTGTCCTTTTCCTTGGTAACATTAGTGAGATTGTCATTTGTGGTTTTTAAGGAACCTTTAAGCTCATCAATTTCCGTATTTTGTGTAGTTACCATCTGCTTGGTCGCTGCTAATTCGTTTTTCAACACTTTTAAAGAATCCAAAACATTCTTTTTTATCTTATAATAAAAAGTTTGTTTAACAACTTTGTATTCCTGATAAGTAGATGATTTTCTGTATAAATAGTCAAATTGACTTTCAATTGTACCGTTATCCAACGATGGTTTTGGGGTGTTATTTTGATCTTCTTGGGAATATGTTAATGAAGTTGCCATTAAGAAAAATAACAAGGCAAGAAGATGTTTGGTGAATTTCATATTTGTGATATTTTTTGAATATTTTGTCTTAGATTATTAAAAAAACCAAGCCTAATTGGTTAGAATATATGATGTTCTAATTATAGCGTCTAAAATTAAGCTAAAAATTATTCTTGTGCAAAAATTACTTCAAAACTTGCCTTAATATGCTGATAGGGTGGTGCGATTCACGATTGGTTCCATCCAATATTTGATGCCTGCAACTAGTTCCGGCGGCAACAATTTCTATTTGCTCCTCAGTATTTCTTATTTTTGGGAATAGAGTATCTTCTCCGATTTGCATACTCAACTTATAATGCTCCTTTTCATAACCAAAAGACCCTGCCATTCCGCAACATCCTGAATTAATTATAGAAACTTTGAAGTTTTCAGGAATATTCAACATATCAAATGATGCAGAAATATTAGAAAGGGATTTTTGTTGACAATGACCGTGAATTTTTATTGTCTTTTCAATTTTTGTGAACTGATCCGATGTTATATTTCCACTGTTAACTTCCCTCTGAATAAATTCTTCAATAGTATAGGTGTTTTTCGCAATTTCCTTAGCCAGGTTCTTATTGTCGGCAAGTCGAATATATTCATCTCGAAAGCTTAGTATTGCAGATGGTTCGATCCCTATAAGTGGTACTTCATTGGAAATTAGATTTTCAAAATGTGCTATATTAAAATTGGCTAACTCCTTTGCCTTATCCAGAATTCCTTTTGAAATAAAACTCCTTCCGCTTTCTCTATGGTTGGTTATGTGAACTTTATAACCCAGTTTCGTTAAAACCTCAATTGTGTCAATACCAACTTGTGCATCAAAGTAATTCGTGAATTCATCTATAAACAGATAAACTTCACCTTTGGAATAAGAAGCAACGGCTAATCTGAATTTATTTGTTCTGTGCCAATTATAAACTGTTTTATTTACTAATTTCGGCACCGTTCTTTTTGGTGCAATACCCATTATTTTTTTTGCAATAATTGAATTTAATATAAGGTTCGTAAGCCCTGGCATTATGCTTCCCAACTTATTTAATTGCACATTATTTGCAAATATCCTTGTACGTAAAGGGATACCATTGTCTTTATGATATTGATGCAGAAACTCGGCTTTTAGAGCGGCAACATCCACATTACTAGGGCATTCACTTGCACAGGCCTTACAGCTTAGACAGAGATCAAAAACCTCTTTAAGTTCGTGATGGTTAAATCTATTGCTCTTATTACTATTGGTTAAAAACTCTCTTAATGTATTCGCTCTTGCTCGTGTACTGTCCTTTTCGTTTTTAGTTGCTCTATAACTTGGGCACATGGTTCCACCGGCGGATACTGGCTTTCTGCAATCACCCGAACCATTACATTTTTCTGTGGCTCTTAAAATACCTAAAGAATCAGAAAAATCGAAAACTGTATCGATGTCCGGCTCTTCGCGATCCACTTCATAACGCAGAGATTTGTCCATAGGATACGGATCCACTATTTTCCCTTGATTAAATATGTTGTATGGATCAAAGGTGTATTTTATTTTTTTTAGAAGTTCATAGTTCGATTCTCCTAATATTATCGGAATAAATTCGGATCTAACAATTCCATCTCCATGTTCACCGCTCAATGAACCTTCATATTTTTTAACTAAATTGGTGACTTCTGTTGTAATCGTTCTAAAAAGTTGAACGTCTTTCTTTTTTTTTAAATTTAATATCGGCCTGAGGTGAATTTCACCCGCTCCAGCATGTGCATAATAAACAGCATTCTGTTTGTGCTTCTCCATCATTGCACTAAATTCACCAATATAATCTGGTAAATCCTTTACTTCAACTGCTGTATCTTCAATACAGGCCACAGCTTTTTTATCACCGACGATATTCCCCAGCAGACCCAAACCTGCTTTCCTTAAATTATATGCTTTTTCTATATCCTCTCCTGTAAGTTCAGGATAATAATAGCCGAATTTATTCTTCTTCAGATCGGAGATTAAATTGTTCGATTGCTCTTCAACTTCAACTCTTGTGTTTCCGGTTACTTCCAACATTAAAATGGCTTCGGGATCATCTTTAACAAAAAACCGATTCTTATTTTGCTCTCTATTATTTTTAGTACATTCCAGGATAGTCTTATCCATGAGCTCACAAGTGTATAGATCGTGATTCATCGCTACAACAGTAGCTTTTAAACTTTCCTGAAGAGAGTTAAAATGGGCGGCAATTAAAATATTCTCACTTGGAGGCAATTCATCCAGATGAATTGTGATATCAGTTGTGAAAGCTAAAGTTCCTTCACTTCCGCATAATAATTTGGAAAGATTTAATTTTTCTTCTGAGCTGCTAAAAACCTGAGTATCGATCAGATTATCTACGGCATAACCAGTGTTTCTCCTGTGAATAGCTTTTTTAGGATATCCTTTTCTAATTTGATCCTGGGTTTCAGGATTGGATAATTCGGAATATAACGTAGTATAAATTTTTTGTTCCAATGAATTCCCCTTCATTTTCTCCATATATTCATTCTTGTCTAAAGCCTTAAAATTGACCTCACTACCATCCGATAATATGGTATTCATAGAGACAATTTTATCTCTTGTTACACCATATTTAATAGATGTTGTTCCCGATGAATTATTCCCAACCATTCCGCCAAGCATACACCTGTTCGATGTAGAAGTATTAGGACCAAAAAATAGCCCAAATGGTTTTAGAAATAAATTCAGATCATCCCTTATAACACCCGCCTCTACTTTAACCGTTTTATTTTTTTCATCGAAAGCCAGAATTTTAGTAAAATGTTTAGATACATCAACAATGATTCCCTTACCTACACATTGTCCTGCCAGGGATGTACCTGCTGTACGGGGGATAAGCGTAATTTTGTGATCTTGTGCAAATTTTATTAATTTCTGAATATCTTCCTTTCTTTTTGGAAAGCATACCGCTAAGGGAATTTCTCGATAGACCGAAGCATCGGTCGCATACATACTTTTATATAATTCATCAAAATAGACTTCACCTTGTATTTCGTTAGATAGAAGTTGTAATTTTTGAGTTAAAGGCATTGGAAGAAATTAATAATTAAGAAACTTTTACACCGTTATTTACTTTCTCGGGTGTCTGTAAAAGTACAACTTCTTCTCCATCCTGAATACCTAAAACCAAACATTCAGAAGTAAAATTAGCTATTTGTTTAGGTGCAAAATTAACCACTGCGAGTACTTGTTTTTGTAATAGATCTTCTTTGGAATAGATGGCTGTTATTTGAGCACTGGATTTCCTAAAACCAAGTGTCCCAAAATCAATTTTTAATTGATACGCAGGTTTTCTGGCTTTTGGAAAATCATTAACCTCTACAATAGTTCCTATTCTGATATCAACCTTTGAAAAATCTTCAAAAGTGATCATATCCTTTTTCATAGACTTATCTAAATAATTTTTCAATAACCCAGGCAGGGCCAATTAATAAAAATTGCAGATCCTTAAAAAAAGAAGGTTTTTTACCCTCAACCTTGTGACCATAAAATTGTCCGATCCAGGCGATTACAAAAATAGCTAAAGAGGTGTAAAACAAAGGGGTATAAAGACTCAGGTAATAATTCCCAATAATACAAAGAATAGAAAAACCAAGCATTTGCAAGAACATCGTAAAAGATAATCTCAAATAAAACATTAAGACAAAAATAAGTATGACACTCGCCCAATTTTCGATGAAGGGATTATTCAATCCAATACTATTTTGTAAAAATTGATTGGGTATACTCATTAGCATTCCAACAATACTGAAAAATATTACAGGTACGCAGATATAATGAATTTTTTGATTGGTTTTATTTTGATGACTAACAGCGTATTCATCGAACCATTGATTAAGACTTTTCACGTGATTAAATTTTTGTAATTTTGAACTATAAACTTACAAATAAATTACGAAATGGCCCAGACTCCATCAAACATGCTTCCATTAGGAACGATTGCCCCGGATTTCACACTTTTGGATACCGTATCTCATAAGATGCTCAGTTTAAATAATATTAAAGGAACAAGGGCAACGGTTGTCTTATTTATATGTAATCATTGTCCTTTTGTTATACATGTTAATGAAGAATTAGTAAAACTGGCAAATGACTATGGGCCGAAAGGGATTGAATTTATTGCTATCTCATCGAATGATATTGAAAATTACCCTCAGGATTCGCCACAGCTGATGCAGAAGAAAGCAATGGATTTAAATTACCCTTTTCCATATTTATATGATGAAACTCAGAATATAGCTAAAGCTTATGATGCAGCCTGTACGCCGGACAATTATGTTTTTAATGCTGATCTAAAGTTAGTTTATCGTGGGCAACTGGATGCTTCACGTCCCGGTAACGGTATTCCGGTTTCCGGAAAAGATATACGAAATGCTTTGGATTGTGTTTTAAACGATATAAAGAATTCAACCGTTCAGAAGCCAAGTATTGGTTGTAATATTAAATGGAAATAAAAATTATCTACAAGTTGATCGAAAAAAGAGGCTGTTTGAAAAGTAATTCTTAATGTCATTTCGACTGAAATGGAGAAATCTAAGTCGTTTACAATGAAAAGATTTTTCGACTCCGCTCAAAATGACATGCCTTTGACCTTTTCAAACAGCCTCTTTTTTATAATTTCTACCAATTTATTTCTGGTAGATTTTTCTAATGCGCTTACTTCGTTTCCTCGAACAAAGGAATTTGTAAGGATAACTGGGCATCAACAAGATTTTTAATTTTATTTTCTGCCTGTAGATATCTAACAGCTTTGGTTCCAGGCAATATTTTTAAGAATTTCTTATAATACGTCTTTTCCAATTTTAATAATTCCATTTCAATGTTCATCGCATTCGACCATAATTCGGTTGCTTTTTCATCGGTCATGGTTTCATAGTTGTCAGAATAATCTTTAATAACATCAAATAATTTGGTATTGATCACATACATCTTTTGATTGTACTCATTATATAATGACCAGAATGCAGGACTTTCTGTTTCTGTTAAGTCCATAGCTTCTGCAATTGATGCTTTCTTTTCAGTTTTCAAAACTTCACGAGTAACTTCTAAATAGTCTCTGTCATTTTGAGCAAACATAATTGTTCCGGATAAAAATAATGCAATTAGGATTAATTTTTTTTCATTTTTTTGGTATATAATTTGACTTAATTTTGAGCGGCAAATATAATACATTTGTATATGAAATCCCCAATTGTTCTGGTTTTGTTGAATTCTTATAACACATAAAATAAAAATTCCTTTATTGCTTAAATGAATAATGTTATTGATATTTTTAACCGGATAAAAAATTGATTTCTATATAGGAAAAGTTACCACCTCTACTTTTTATAAGGTTCTTAATATGAGCATAGTGGTGTTCGCAATGCCAGGCATAGATTCCAATATTTTTAGCCAGCGAAACTTCCTTCTTTGTCTCGGGATGAATAAAACACCTTTTTAGATCTTCGGATGTGAGGCCTCTGAGGAGATAAACCCATTTGGCATGCAGTGCTCTTAAATATTCCAACCCCGGTTGTATGGGAGCAAATTTTGTGTCGGCTAATTCTGCCCAACGTTCTTCATGATAGGCTTTGATGATTGGTTTTTCTTCGGTAAGTGCCCACTTAAAGCGTACATAGCTATTGGTATGGCTATCGCCCAAATGATGCACGACTTGCCTTATTGTCCATCCTTCAGGGCGATAGGGGGTGTCTAATTGAGTCTCTGTTAAATTTATAACTAAGGCGGATAATTTTTTTGGATGATCTTCAATTATTGAGATCCATCTTTGGATATCATTTTGGGTAATGTTCGATGGGATTTTTGCCTTACCGATGGGGTATCTAAGTTTTTCCAGCATTCAATCTTTGTTTTCTAATTTTTCAAGAATTCTTTTTGCTCTCCTATTGCCTGAATCCAGGGCTAATGACTTTTTATAATTTTTAATAGCCTCAATGGTATCCCCACTTTTCATAAAGGCTTCTCCTAAACTATCATACACGTTCGGACTGTCAGGATAAAGAGCGACGTTTATTTTTAAAACAAGGATAGCATCTTCGTAATTTTTATTTCTCATGGCGGTGTACCCAACATCATTAAAATTTACTTCGTTGATACTAGCGTCCAAAGAATCCACTGCCTGTATCGCCAAGTAACCTTCTAATGCCTTTTCATAGTTAAACTCCTTTAAATATTCGCTTGGTACCTTTTCAGAATCTTCGAGCTTTCTAAAATTGTATACTATTTTTTCATCCTCCATTTTTGGAAGAAGTACCATATATTGTTTTTGATCTTTAGGATTGGTTAAAAATTGAATCTTCTCGTTCATTTCTTTAACAAAAAACGTGTTATCATCGGTTTTTAGTGGTTTAATTTATTGGCGCCTCTCCATTTTAAATATAGAATATCATCTTCGAAATAAGCCTCAATTATTTCGTCAGAATTATATAGATATCTACCGGTATTTTGTTTTATAAAATTCGGATCATTTGAGTTTTTAGAGCAACTCAAGAATAAAATAAACAGAATAAGTGTAAAATCTCGAACTATTTTCATTGTATAATTTTTCCTGTACCCAAAAATACTAAATCTTTTACAAAAAAAAAGTCTCCTGATTAAGGAGACGTTTATTATATAAATTCAGATCAGAACTTTAAAAATTAAAGTTTACCATGACCATGGGACCGTTATAAGTGACCTTGGCTGCTCCACGCCAATCACCGATGTCACCACCTTGATCCACTTCAAGATTTACAGCGAAATATTTATAATTAACACCCACTCCAAAAAACTTGACTACCTGGTATTGAACACCTCCTGTGATATCCCAAAGACCTCCTTTATAATTTCCAAAAGCAATATATAACCAATCAACATCAGCGGTAAGGGCCCATCTGCTATTAGGAGTCCAGTAATACCACAGTCCTATATTTGGCTAGCGGAGCCGTGGCATCGTATCGCTAATGCTTGAAAATCTGTCACTATTCTCCATCTTCTCCTTTTATAGAAGCATCACCTTCTAAAGACAGGCTGATCAGCATACCATGAAAACCGAGTCCCACACCTAATTCATGTTTTAATCCCTGTGATAATATTCTACCAACCAAAGTCCTTAATACACCAATATTAGCACCAAATTTAACTTCTCCATCAAATTCATAATCTTCCCATATGATTGGCTCATCGAGAGCAGCTTTAAATACATTTTCAATATTGTAATAATCGGCTACCAATTTCCATTTTTTTGCAAATCTCCATTGAAAGCCCAGATCCATTGTGCTTTGATAATTTTGAACATCAAAAGATTCTCCCAGATCTATATCACGATCTATTAGCTTACCATCTACACCAAATTCCAAGGTTTTATTAGGAAAGAAAGCTCCGCCAACAAAAACAAATCTATCTGTTAATAGAGGATGTTTCTCTACCTCTTCTTGAGAAAAGGAGAATTGGCTTATCAGAATAATAAAAATGAGTAAATATTTTAATTTATTTTCCATCAGAGGAATATTTAAAATTTTTCTATTCTCAAAAATACTAAATCTTAGGCACACGTCTCTTTATTTAAAGAGACGTATATTATATTAATCGAAAAAGATAGATGTTTAAAAGTTAAAATGAACTAATAACATTGGTCCACTCCAGGATATACCCGCACTTCCATCCCATTCCCCAATATCGCCACTTTTCTCAACTTCGAGATCAACGCTATAATATTTGTAATTAACACCTACTCCAAAAAAATCTATTATTTGGTATTTAACTCCTGCGGTGAAATCCCATAGCCAGCCTCTGTAATCTCCAATACCAATATAGAGCCAATCAATGTCTGCTTTTAAAAACCATTTTGGTGTTGGTGCCCAGTTGTAATATAGACCAATATCAGGAAGTGGTGCTGTAACGCTAAGACTTTGTTTTTCTATGCCGGTTTCAGTCTCTGTACCATCGGGTTCTATCAACTTAGCATCACCTTCGATATAAATATTAATAGGCATTATGTGGAATCCTAGACCTACACCTAGCTCATGCTTCTCTCCCCGTGATAGTATTCTACTCACCATCGTACGCAACACTACAATATCTACTCCCAGCTCGGCCCTGCCATCGAAAATATACTCTTCCCATTCAATAGGCTCATCTAATTCTGCGGTTCTAACATTAGAAAACCTAAAGAAATCTGCTGATAACTTCCATTTTTTCGCAAATCTCCAATCAAATCCAATATCAAAAGTTAAATTATAACTTTTGAGATTAAAGGCTTCACCCAAATCAATTTCATCGTCTGGGGCTTGTCCGTTGACACTGATTTTTAACTGTTCATTTGGAAAAAACAGCCCTCCAGAAAAAACAAATTTATCGGTTAACAAGGGGTGCTTTTCAACATCTTCCTGGCCAAAAGAAAAATGACTAAAAAACAGAAATACGATTAATAGGCTGGTATAGGTAGTTTTCATAATTACTCAATTAAGGTCCCTACCAAAGTTACCAAAAATTAGTTAAAAATGCAACAAAAAAGGTCCCTAAATGTGCCTTAGATTATTTTACATCCATTAACTCGACATCGAAGATCAAGGTCGCATCTGGAGGAATCACTCCACCCGCTCCTTGACTGCCATAGGCCAAATGAGACGGAATTATAAAGCGAGCCTTGTCACCAACCTTCATGAGCTGTAGTCCTTCATCCCATCCTTTGATTACCTGTCCAACACCCAATACAAAGTCAATGGGTTGCTTGCGTTTGTAGGAAGAATCGAATACAGTGCCATCTTCCAGTTGGCCTTTATAATGAACCGATACATTTTTACCTTTTACTGATTTAGCACCTGTCCCTTTTTGGATGATCTGATATCTTAATCCACTATCTGTTTTCTCGAAGCCTGTGGCTAATTTTTCCAATGCCTTTTCACTTTCTTCTTTTGCCTCAGCAATTTTTCTTTCTCTTTCTCCATCAAACGATCTGAACGCTTCAATAGCATTGAATTTTTCGGCAGCGTCTCCGACCCTAATTATTTCAACATCTTCAATAACGTCGTCTTGAGCAATTGCGTCTACAATATCTTGCCCTTCAATCACATTACCAAAAACCGTATGTTTATTATCTAACCATGGTGTGGCAACGTGTGTTACAAAGAACTGACTTCCATTTGTGCCCGGTCCTGAGTTCGCCATAGAAAGCACTCCCGGTTTATCATGTTTTAATTCCGGATGAAATTCATCGGTAAAACTATAACCGGGGTTTCCCGTTCCGGTTCCCTGAGGGCAACCTCCCTGGATCATAAAATCAGGTATCACCCGATGAAATTTTAATCCGTTATAATATTTTTCTCCTTGTGGTTTGGCAGAGTTTTCAAGATTACCTTCTGCTAAGGCAACGAAATTACCTACTGTACCAGGAGTTTTTTCATATTCCAGGTCAATTAATAGGTCTCCCTTTGTTGTTTTAAATTTTGCGTATATGCCGTTTTCCATTTTATTAATTTTTTTTTGCAAATATAACTTTTTATGCTAAGACGAAATCCGATATTAAGCAAATATTTCTCATTAGAGATTCATATGGAAATGTTTTATTTATTGTTTTAGAAGTAATATTTACCCATTTCATACGTTATATTATTTTAAAAGGATAAAATAGAATTGTTATGAAAAAAATTACGCTAATATTGGCAACCTTGTTGATCTGGATGACAGCATCTGCCCAACTCCAATCAGAAGGATTCAGCAATAGTATATTACCAGAAGGATGGACTTCAATAAATGAGAGTAGTGGATGTCAAATGATATTTGGATATACCGGTGCTATGCCTGAAAGTGGTAATCCTTCAGCATCATTTTCTTCAGGAGCAGCATTTTTTGACGATTCACTCTGTGGAAACCTAAGTAAAGATCGAGTAGTTTTAACCACTCCAAGCATTGATTTGACCGGAGTTACCAATGCTGAATTAATGGTGATTTATAATTTACAGGTTTTTGGTGATAAAGGTGAGTTTTTGATCGAAGCCTATAATGGGGATGATTGGGTTCAAATATTTTTTCAAGATACAGATACGCCCAGGAACACAGGTTCTAATCAGACCAAGATCTTAGATGTTTCAGAACATATAAACAATTCGTTTTCAGTCCGTTTTATATATGATGATGAAGGAACAAGAGCGTGGGGCTTGGGAATTGATAGTTATACATTAACTAACACCTCAGTAGCTGGAATAGAAGATTTAGTCGATCTGGGGTTTAATTACTATCCTAATCCAGTGGCAAATGTACTGAAGTTGAATTCTAAAGAAAATATTGAAAAAGTAAATATCTATAACATTTTAGGTCAGGAAGTAATGCACAAAAGCCCTTCTGCCAATAATGCACAAATTGATCTGAGTAATTTGCCTGTGGGAGCATATATAGCGCATATTCAAATTGATAGTAGGGTAGGGACCATCAAAATACTTAAACAATAAATAAAGGATAATTCATATTATATCTTTGCAAAGGTCATTTTTATAATGACCTTTTTTTTTGTTAAATATTTAAGATGAATTGAAAGAATTGTAAATTCTGAATGTAAAGAAGTAAATATCTGTCTGATCAGCTAAAATATTTTCTCACAGCCCAATCTACCTTCTATATGATGGCACAGATTCATAGTTGGTGTCAGAGAGAATCAGGGAATTTACGGTTATAGAGAAATGGGAAGAATGTGTTTAGACTATTAGGATCAAGATTAAAACTTCTGGGGTCTAATTTGTATGATTAGTGTTGTATTCGTGATTCCTTGTTTGTGAAAAAACACCAACAAGGGCAAAGGATGGATAACACTCGTGGCTGTCAATTATTCATCAGATGACTCTCAACATTGCGGTAATCAGTCATCCGATGAATATTCAACACATCGGTCCTGATGTGAACCATCTGTAAAGAAAAAGACCGCTAAGGAATAAATTTCAATAACGGCCTAAAAAAAGGGATCTTCAATGTCTTTAAAAGTCTTGCTTTTGAGCTATATAATTATCTCATATAGTGTCCTACATAAATAGCATGTCATATTTTAGTTTCTTATTGAAAATCAATCGTATTTTTACAAATGAGGGACTAGGGGAGAAAAGGAGCTTTTCTTGAGATGAAAATCTTATTTGTTTTAAATTATGGATCATATTATAGCTGAATATTATCAGTTAAATTAAATATTTGATTTTAGAAGAAAATATCTTCTCAAAAGAAGTATATCATATCTTCAATATGCAGTTTTTCTAACAAGGAAAAACAACCCATTATTTGTTTTAATAAAAAACGCGGCCTGATTTGACCAATATTAATTGTAAAGAGAAAATTGTTAAGTGAGGGAATTAGTTAAAAAAATAATATTTTAACTCTCAATTAAACGCATAATATTTTGATTTATTTTAAATCTTAAAAATTTATTATCGTCTTGCCTTATGAAGTAAGAAAAAATCAGCAAGTACCATGGCACTTAATGCCTCAACAATTGGTACAGCTCTGGGCACTACACATGGATCATGCCTCCCTTTTCCTTGCATTATAACAATATTCCCATCAGAATCTATGGTTTCTTGTTTTTGCATTATTGTAGCCACCGGTTTGAAAGCCACTCGAAAGTAGATGTCCATTCCATTGCTAATTCCACCCTGGATACCTCCGGATAAATTACTTTTGGTAGAGCCATCTGCGTTGAACAGATCATTGTGATCTGACCCTTTCATTTTTGCACCACAAAAGCCACTTCCATATTCAAAACCTTTTACCGCATTTATGGAGAGCATTGCTTTACCGAGTTGTGCATGCAGTTTGTCAAAAATGGGTTCTCCCAGTCCGACAGGTACATTTTGAATTACACATGTTATAGTTCCTCCCACTGTATCTCCCTGTTTTTTTATGATTTCAATATGTTCTATCATTTTATCGGCAGTACCTTGATCAGGACAGCGAATGGCATTACTTTCAACTTTTGAAAGATCAAGTTCCTGATAGGGTTTATCCAAAAATATTTCTCCAACGGAAGAAGTGAAGGCATTAATTTTTAGTTCATTTAGGAATTGTTTGGCAACGGCACCTCCAACGATCCAGTTAGCGGTTTCACGGGCGGAACTTCTACCGCCACCTTTATGATCGCGAATGCCATATTTTTTAGCATAGGTGTAATCGGCGTGAGAAGGTCTGTAAACATCCGTGTTATGAGAATAATCCACACTTTTTTGATTGGTGTTCTGAATATGAAAACCAATTGACGTTCCGGTTGTTTTCCCTTCGAAAATCCCTGACAAGAAAATTACTTTATCCGGTTCTTTACGTTGTGTAGTAATATTTGATTGTCCGGGTCTTCTCCTGTCTAATTCTTTTTGAATTTCATTCATATCCAACTCAATTCCTGCGGGACAGCCATCGATTATTCCTCCGATAGCAGGTCCATGGGATTCACCAAAAGTTGTTAATTTAAATAAAAACCCAAAAGAATTGCTCATTGATTTACCATTAATAAATTCGAAAAGCAAAGTTAATATAATAAGTGAGAAATGAGAAGTTTTTCAATAGAAGAGTACGATTCTTATGCTAGCAAGAGATTTTCAGTTTCCGCAGGGATATTGCGAAATTAAATAAGAGGGAATCTTGATATTTTCCTTTGTTATAGCCAAAGTCATTGACATTGCACATGATGTCAGAGATTTTGCATAGCAGGGATAACTAAAAACTAAACTTTAGTGACCGAATTGTTTGCTCATTTTATCTAATACCGCAGTAGACAAATATTTGTTGGCTATTGGAAAAACAACATTATCTTCTCTAAAAATATGAAGTTTAAGCATTTCTATTAAAGCTTTGGATTGTTCAACGGCCAGATCTAAAATCACAATTCGGGATCCTTCATCTGGAATTCGAGTAACAAGTCCAAATAAATTAAAGGAGATAGCTGCGAGCTGCAACATCCTTATATGGTCATCCTCCATTAAATCTACTACGGTCTTTCCTGTTGTTTTACTATATTCTTCCTTTTTACGAAGTATCTTGTTCAGATCCACAAAAATGGTATCATCTTCTTTCCTATTGTGCTCAATAACAGATTCATCAAAGTAAGAAAAGAAATTGTTAATGCCATCTAAAGTACTTTTTGAAAACCCGTCAGAGTGCAATGAGTTAAGCGTATTTTCAAACTCAGATACAGCCCGATTACAATCTTTATGGTCATCCATTAACGTTTGAATTAATGGATGGATGTCTTCATGTTTAACTCTATCTAAATTAGGTGGTTGAAATGCATCCGGAGGGTCCATAGGAGAGAACTCTTCAGTTTCTTTTTGACGTTCCACCATTCTTTTCAATGGATCTTGTTTATTTAGGTTTTTCAAATCTATGCTCATCTTTTAATTTTTATTACGATTTATAAAACTTTCTTCATTTATAATTTAATTGTTAAAACTAATACCAATTTAAAATTAGTTGTACAGACACTACGGTTTGTCAAATTCTCTTTTAGGACCCAAATAATACCACCAATTTAGTATTAAACAAATTAAATAGTATGCTGCAAAACCATAAAGTGCATATTCTGCAGTTCCCGCAGCAACTTGTTGTCCAAAAACTTTGGGAATAATAAACGCACCATATGCGGCAATAGCTGAAGTCCAGCCCAACACAGGTCCGGCTTTTTCTTTTGGAAAAATATATGGTATACTTCTAAAAGTAGATCCATTACCTATTCCGGTGGTTAAAAATAAAACCATAAAAGCTGTAAAGAAAGGCCACCAATACAGTTCTGGAGTTTCAGTTCCTTTAGCCTGTAGCACAAAATATGCTACAGCGAGAGCAGCAAGGATCTGAAAAAAAGTACTCCAGGCAGTTACTTTGGAGCCACTATTTACTTTATCCGACAGAATTCCTCCAACAGGCCTTATCAGTGCACCAATTACCGGTCCGAGGAAAGCCCACAGCATGATATTTGGGGCGTTTGGGTTTACCCATTCCGGATCCAGAGCGTTCGAATAAACGAATATATCCTGAGCTAATTTGGGAAACACCATCGAATATCCAATAAAGGAACCGAATGTCATAACGTAAATGATCGTCATAATCCAATTATGTTTATCGCTAAGAATTGAAAATTGTTTTTCAAGATTCTGTTTTATTTCTTTTGGAGTGGCCTTTTTCATAAGAACAACAGAAAGAATTATAACAATTGGAAGAACAATCCACATTGATGAATTTTTCATTCCCCAATTTTCCCAGGGAATACCAATCAACATTATTGCTCCGACACATGCTGAGATCAATCCTAACGTGATCATGTATAAAGTTTTTGAAACGCCTTTTGTGGTACCTGGCAGGCTTGGTGTACCCGTTGACACATTATTCATCCCGAAAAATGCTCCTAAAGTAGCTAATGCAATAAGAGGGACCCAAACCCAGGCCGCGTTTTGCAAGCCTACAAATGGAGCACCTTTTGCCGTTGCGATTGAACCCGCAGTTCCTCCAAATAATGAAATAGTGACCACTAGGGGGATAAGTTTTTGCATTATTCCAACACCTAAATTCCCGAGCCCGGCATTCATTCCCAATGCATAACCCTGAACTTTTTTGGGAAAAAAGAAACTTATATTACTCATGGATGAGGCGAAATTCCCTCCTCCAAAACCTGATAATAATGCCATGATCGCAAAGAAGAGATACGGTGTATTGATATCACTAAGTGCTATTCCTGTTCCGATTGCAGGAATCAGAAGCAGTGCAGTTGTAATAAATATTACGTTTCTCCCACCTCCCAGGGAAATTAAGAAGGAGTTTGGAATTCTTAATGTTGCCCCAGCCAAACCGGCAATGGCCGGTAAAGAGTAATACATACTATTTATTTCTTGAAGCTTGGATATATAATCATCAGAGCCCGGGACCAATCCCTCGGTCATTCCAAATGAAAATCCAAATTCTTTCATATATTTTATTAAAACTCCCCACATGATCCAAACTGAAAATGCAAGTAGAAGGGCCGGTATAGAAGACCACAGATTTCTTGTAGCTATTTTTTTTCCTTTGGCTACCCAAAAAGATTCATCTTCTACATTCCAATTTTTAATATTGACAGGCATAATATATAGTTTAAAATTAATTCACAATCGGGGTTACGTACATGGCATCCTTTCTATCTTTATTAAGTATTAGTCACTTTCTATTTTGCGCATTAATTCAGGGGTTTCTTTGTGCATCATTTTCTGAATTATGCTATGCATCCAGAACAAACACAGCACAGATAGCAGCAATATGAACATCCAGGAGCTTGTCCATAAGCCGGTACCTTCCAATAGATACCCGAAAATAATTGGGCAGAAAAATCCTCCTAATCCTCCTATTACCCCAACCATACCACCGACAACTCCCACTTCCTCAGGAAAATAATCTGGAATAAGCTTGTAAACACCTGCTTTACCAATACCCCAAATACTTCCGATAAGAATAACTAGAATTGCAAATACCCATACATTGGCTTGAAAGTAGATACGGGTAATACCTTTGGCCAATAATTGCTTTTTTTGAACCTTGTCCCCAACTTTAACAACTGGTTCTTGCCATACCTCTTTGGTAGGTAAAATAAATGTCCCATCTTCGAAACTAATATCTTTGTTTTTATTTTCTATGAGCTCATAAGTAATTCCGTCTACTATGATTTTTGAATCTTTAATTTCGGTCACGGTTCCTGAACTACTTGCCATGATACCTCTACCCGGAGAATATACTTCCATCTTGGGTACAATCAATAAAAAAGCAATAACGACTGATGCACCAAATACCCAATACATAACTCTTCTGGCTCCCAATTTGTCTGACATCCATCCTCCTAATGCACGAATAACTCCAGATGGAAAACTAAATAACGAAGCAAATATTCCTGCTGTTACTAAAGGCAGGTAATAGACATTTACAAAATAAGGAACGAGCCATTGAGAAAATGCGACGAAACATCCAAAGACCAAAAAATAATACATGCCAAAGCGCCAAACTCTCATTTTTTTTAGCGGTTGGAGCATATCTCTTAAAGTTCTATCACTGGTAGCCGGCTTTTTGTTTTCAGTAAAAATAAGAAACATAATGCCCATAATAAGTAAGATGGCTGCATATATTTTGGGTAGCATTCGCCATCCTTCAAGGTGATTGCCATTTTCAGTTAATATATTTAAAAGGCTAGGAGCAAAGAGGGTAGTGAGGGCCGCGCCGCATTTCCCGCGCCAAAAATTCCTAAAGCGGTTCCCTGTTTGTTCCTGGGGTACCATACTGACGTAAAAGCAATACCAATGGCAAAGCTGACTCCCGCAAATCCAAATCCGAAACTGGCTAGGAAGAATCCCCAAAAACTGTTTACAGTTGATAGTAAAAACATGGGAACTGAACATAAAACAAGTAAAGTCCCATATACTGGTTTACCTCCAAATTTATCGGTTAGAATACCCGCGGCAACCTGAAGATAGCTCCCGCCAGTACTGGGATTCCCATTAACCATCCAATTTCAATGGGCCCCCAATCAAATATACGATTGTCAACCAGAAAGGTGACCAACACACCATTCAACATCCAAGCGGCAAAACAAATGGTGAATGCCAGTGTGTTAAATATTAATGCTTTATGCGATTTTAAAGTGGCTTTTTCTTGCATCTACAATTTGATCATTATGATTATAAAACAATTATATTAAATCATTGTACGATTAATTATTTTTGGACGGTGCAAAGACCAAGGTGTATTTGGGCTTCGAACGTCTTTTTATTCCAATTCCAAAACACTTGCTGATAAGGTTTCCATAAGTAGTTTAAAGGGTATACAAGGAAGTGCACCATACGTGTAAACGGCACCATTAAAATGATCACGAAAGCACCAATCACATGTAATTTAAACATTATTGGCATAGCACTTATAGCAACGATATCCGGCGAAAAAATAAATATTGATTTTAAATAAGGAGACATTACGGATGCAAACCAGGAACTTCCCCATCTGAAGAAAACAGCAGTATACATACCTGAGAAAAAAACAAATAACAATAATAGTTCGACAAAAATGTCCATTTTAGTTGTAACCATTTTTACTCGTTCATCTGTTATTCTTCTGATAAACAACAAAATTAGCCCAATAAAAACGCAAATTGCTGCTATAAATGATGAAATCTCCAGGAATAGTAATCTTAAAGGCTCACTATTCCAAATTAGTATGCTCTTTGGAATTAGAAAGGCCAAAAGATGTCCAAAAAATAATATGATTAAGCCCCAGTGAAAAGGGATTGAGCCCCAGAATAATTTTCTACCTTCCAAAAATTGAGATGACAAGGAAGACACTTTAAACTTTTCCATTCTATATCTCGAAATAGTTCCTATTAAAAAAACCACAAATGCAATATATGGCAGAGCGATAAAAAAGAAATTATTAAATGTATCCATCTTAAATTGATTAATTGTTAGTCAAGTTTTATTTCCTGCTTTATTGAACTAAGAAACCCTCCATCTGGTTTGTATTCTTCCTGTTGCGTCTTGATGTTGAAATCCTGCCCTAGAGCATTATGGAGTGAAATAAGCGCATGCTTGTATATTGTAAAAGACTCATGTTTGTCTAATAAGGTTTTGTGGTGTTTCATATACACCTTTTCTTTTGCAGAGATCTGGCTTTCTCCAAATCCTTGTATCATCTTAGTTAAAGCTGGAGCAACTATCTTATTTATTAAATCATCCAGTAGATTGGAATCTTCAATTACCATTACTAATTTTAAAATATTTGACAGATTATCAGCTAATTCATCACCACAGTCAATTCCATAAGTTTGGTGCTCTCTGTTAAGATTAACCAATAGTTCTCCTCTTTTATAATCATCTCCAAAAACCACATAACCAATATCGAGCGTTGTGATGGATTGCACTTCAAAGGTTCTTAAATAGAGATCTTCAAGTTCATATTTGGAAACAGCGCTAATTACATCGGTAAAAGGTTGTAACTTCTTGGCGACTTCAGGCGAAGCAGTATTCAAATATATCTGCACCTTTTTTACATCGCTCACATAATTGTTATTTTGTGGAAAGACAAATAATTCTGCAAATCTATTGTAATCAAATTTCTGTTTATTCATATTGTAATTATTATAGTCCGCGAGCCGGGCGTTCGGTAAATCCAAATCCTGCACTTCCTTTTCTGTCCCCCGTAAATTCTGTCATTTCAATGGCCTGTTCTCTATGAGCCGGAGGTATGACGAATCGATCATCAAATTTCGCCAATGACGTCAAATAATAAACGGCTTCTGCCATCTCAGAATTCAGACCAGCTTCGGCCAGACTTTTAGCAACCAGCTCTTTATTTAAATCACCAACCGTAACGTCTCTTCGATGTAAACGAACAGCCATTATTTTTTTCAAGGTTATTTTGATTAATTCTTCATCTCCATTGCTAAACAAATTGGCCATGTATTTAAGTGGCATCCTTGCATCATCAACAGTACCAAAAATTTGATCTGTTGAGGTATCGTATTTTGTAGCCCTGGCCCAAAACTTTGAAATTGGATTTAAAGTGTCTTTCTGTGATTCCACATCATTATTACTCAAGGTAGCCATAACGGGTAATAAGGGTGGTACATAAAACAGCATTGGCATTGTTCTGAATTCCGGATGCAGTGGTAGTGCCATTCCCCATTCTTTTACAAATTTGTACGTAGGTGAATCCTGGGCTGCTTTTAATGTTGAATCGGCAATACCATTTTTCTTAGCTGCAGCTATCACATCAGTGTCAAATGGATCCAAAATCATATCCATCTGTTTTTGAATTAAATTCTCGTCATCAGACGATGCGACCGCTTCAATTTGGCTGGCATCGTACAACATTACTCCCAGGTATCTTATGCGCCCCACACAGGAGTGCATACATGCCGGAGCATAGCCGGACTCTAATCTTGGGTAACATAGAATACATTTTTCGGATTTTCCAGTACCCCAATTATAATATGATTTTTTATAAGGGCATGCGGTTACACACATACGCCAGGCTCTGCAAACCTTTTGATTAATTAGTACAATTCCATCTTCTCCTCTTTTGTAAATAGCTCTTGACGGACAAGAACCTACACAAGCCGGATTCAAACAGTGATTACATATTCTTGGCAAATAGAACATTGCCATTCGCTCCAATTGGAACATAGCCTCTTGTTCTCCTGCAGAGAGGTTCTTAAAGTTTGGGTCATTACGAGCATAATCAGGCGTGCCGCTCAAATCATCATCCCAGTTGGGTCCCATTTTAATATCAATGGGTTTTCCGGTAATCAAAGATACCGGTCGGGCAGTAACCTGAGTATCTTCTTCAGGTGATTCAATAAGGTTTAAATATTTATAGGTAAAAGGTTCATAGTAATCATCAATTATAGGTAAATGTGGATTGTGAAAAATATTTATTAATCCTTTTGCCTTGCTTGTTCCTTTCAGTTTAATTTTACCCTTGCTTTTTTCCCAGCCACCTTTATATATTTCCTGATTTTCCCATTTTGTCGGATACCCTGTACCTGGTTTGGTTTCAACATTGTTCCACCACATATATTCGGCACCTTTTCTATCTGTCCAGATATTCTTACAAGCTATTGAACACGTATGGCAGCCAATACATTTATCTAAATGAAATACCATAGAAACCTGAGAACGTACATCCATAATTCAGACTATTTTTTAATTTGATTTAAATTTAATTACCATTCTAATTTTTCCATTTTTTGAATCACAACATGAGTGTCTCTGTTTACCGCGGTTGGGCCCCAATAGTTAAAATGGAAAGTAAATTGGCCATAGCCACCGGCCAGTAAATTTGGTTTGAGGTGGATTCTTGTAAAGCTATTGTTCGAACCTCCTCTTGTACCATTTCTCAATTGAGATTTTGGTATGCTAATCGTTCTTTCAACTGTGTGATACACGATACAAACTCCCTTAGGAATTCTTGAACTCACAACTGCCCTCGTACAGTAGGTTCCATTATCATTGTGTACTTCTACCCAATCATTATCTTTGATGCCCATTTCTTCTGCATCGGCTTCACTTAACCAACAAGGCTCCATTCCTCTGGACAGTGTAAGCATCCTGTGGTTATCCATATAGGTTGAGTGAATATGCCATTTACCATGAGGCGTTAAGCAGTTCAGTGCTTTAGCCATACTTTTGCCCTTCAAAGTTTCTTTTAAATCACCATAAACTTCCGGGCAAGGTGATGGTTTATAAGTAGGTAAATGTTCGCCATAGGCGATATACATTTCATGATCCAGATAGAAGTGTTGCCTACCTGTTAATGTTCTCCATGGGATTAGTCTTTCAACATTATAAGTATAAGCTGAATAAGCTCTTCCATCATTCATCAGTCCCGACCAAATCGGTGAAGTTAAATATCTTCTCGGTTGAGACTGAAGATCTTTATAGTCTAATCTGAAGTCTTCACTACCCTTGCCAAGATCAACCAGTGGCATACCAGATTTTTTCTCCATGTTCTCATATGCCCTGACATTAAGTTTGCCATTCGTTAACGTGGAAAGATGTAAAACAGCGTTGGCAGCCTGAGTATCTTCTGCGATTGAAGGATATATTTTGTCAGCGATTTTAAGGTTTGGGAAATGATTGGATTCAATCATTTCATCATAGGCATCGGCACACATATAATGGTTGCCATGAGCTCCTAAGCCATTGTTTTTTATATTGTCGCCAAGGGCACAGAATTTTTCAAATATTTTCGGATAATCTCTTTTGACAACTGAAATACCATGCATTGTCTTGCCCGGAATCGCCTCACATTCACCTAAATACCAATCCTTTATATCTTTTTGTGCAGTTTCACCAGCGGTATCATGAGCAATGGCTGTTGTAACGATATCAACTTGTGGCTTTGAAAGATATTTTTCCGAAAGTTCGCTTGTCTTTCTCGCTATCTCTTTAAATATTTCCCAATCCGATTTCGCTTCCCACACTGGTGCGATAGCTTGTGAAAGAGGATGGATAAAGGAATGTAAGTCAGTACTATTAAGATCTGCTTTTTCATACCATGAAGCTGCTGGTAATACAATATCAGAATACAAAGCAGACGAATCCATTCGGAAATTAAGATCAACCACCAAATCCATTTTCCCGGTTGGTGCAACCTCATGCCATTTTACTTCTTTGGTTTTTTCTTCGTTATAATCTTTAGAAATAGCGTTGGAAGTTGTTCCTAAGTAATGCTTTAAAGCAAACTCATTTCCTTTCATAGATCCTGAAATAGCGTTTCCTCTCCATATATACCATGTTCTTGGGAAATTAAAATCATTTTCCGGATCTCCAACGGCATAGCCCAATTTTTTACTTTTAAGTTTTTCAAGCACATATTTTTGAATATCATCATCAGTTTTAGCCCCATTTTTCATGGCCTCTTTACTAAGCTCTAAAGTGTTTTGATCAAATTGAGGGAAAAAAGGCATCCAACCCATTCTTACAGATTTAAAAATATGATCTGCATGATGGCCATCCGTCATTTCATTTTTAGGAACAGTATTGTATCTTGATGAATGTCCGTCGTGTCTATACTGACAAGTATTTATATAATGCCAGATAGGTGCTTGCTGTAATCTTGGAGGTCCTTGCCAATCCTTTGCAAAGGCAAGCGCTCCCCAGGAATCAGACGGAGCTAATTTTTCTTGCCCCACGTAGTGATTCATTCCACCTCCATTTACTCCGACGCAACCGCATAACATAAGCGCCATAATTCCAGAACGATACATTAAATTGTTATGATACCAGTGATTGATTCCGGCTCCAACGATGATCATACATTTTCCTTCGGTAACTTCGGCAGTATGTGCCCATTCTCTGGCATAATTAATTACCATATTGGCATCAATTCCTGTAAAGATCTCTTGCCATGCCGGTGTGTAAGCCTTATCTTTTTCGTCATATGTCTTCGGATAATCTCCCTCCAATCCTCTGCTAACACCATATTGAGCCATTGTTAAATCGTAAACCGTAGTTACTAATCTTTCTCCATCAATGGTTTTTATTCTTTTAACCGGTACTCCCCTTAAGGCTTTTTTATCCAAACCAAATTCTGTAAACTCAACATGGACAACTTCATCTTTCGTTTCCAGAAGGCTTAATACAGGATCATATTCCCTATCTGTTTCACCATCCTCGAATTTCATATTCCATTTACCTTGCTCTTCCTGCCATCTGTAACCAGAACTACCCTTAGGAATAACAAAATCACCTGTGTTTTTATCTATTTTTACGAATTTCCAATCTCCCTTATCAATGTCCTTGTGTTTTTTTAATTGATTCGCTCTCAATAATCTTCCTGAAGAATAATGATTCCCTTCCTCTTTTAAAACAACTAAAAATGGACTATCTGTGTATCGCTTTGTGTATTCAATAAAATAAGGAGTCATTTTATCAAAATGGAACTCCTTTAATATAACATGAGTAACAGCCATCCAAAATGCACCATCACTTCCTGCATGCAGAGGCACCCATTGGTCTGCATATTTAGCCACCTGGTTAAAATCCGGTGAGAATACGACAGCTTTCGTACCGTTATGCCTGGATTCTGCAAAGAAGTGGCAATCCGGAGTCCTTGTCATGTTTAGGTTGGCTCCCATTACAGCAACCATTTTTGAATTATACCAGTCAGCGCTCTCGCAAACATCAGTTTGTTCTCCCCAAATTTCCGGGAAAGCATTAGGCAGATCGCAATACCAGTCATAGAAACTCAAATTTACCCCTCCAAAGAGCTGTAAAAATCTTGATCCTGCGGCATAGCTAAGCATTGACATAGCCGGAATAGGGGAGAATCCAATTACTCTGTCAGGCCCATATTTTTTTGCTGTATAGATATTGGCGATCGCCATTATTTCTAAAACTTCGTCCCAGTGCACCCTTCTAAATCCACCTTTCCCCCTGGCATTTTGATACCTTGCCCTGGCTTCTTTATCATTTTGCAGATTTTCCCAGGCTTGTAGGGGATCCCCACATTTGTCTTTTTCAGCTCTGTAAGCGTCTAACAATGCACCTCTAACTAATGGATATTTGATTCTTAGTGGACTGTACAAATACCACGAAAATGAAATACCTCTTTGGCATCCTCTCGGTTCATAAGGTGGTAATTTATCTTCTAATAAAGGGTAATCAAGCTGTTGAGTTTCCCAAACAACTATTCCTTCTTTAACATGAATTTGCCAGGAACAACCACCGGTGCAATTTACACCATGAGTACTTCTAACAATTCTATCATGTTGAAAACGATTTTTATAAAATTCTTCCCATTTTCTAGTTTGAGGAGAGATAATGTCTTCAATCCAACTCATAGTAGCAGTATAATTAGTTATGTTATTTAATTGTCAGACTTGATCTGTCTTTCGTAAATTCTTCTATTGACGCTGTCTTTCTTGCGTTTATACCAAAACAATGGAAAAATCCCCATAAGCACAGCAGCACCACCAAAACCCCATAATAAAAGCATATTTCTATAAGACGCGATCCCTTGATCTTGCCTTTTTTCGGTGACTTCATTTAAGAATGAAACAAGTTGTAAGGATTCTTGTTCAGTTATTTCGTGATTTTGATAAGAGATTCTCATCTGAGGAAACGGTAAACCCGTAATCATAGCATTTATACCGTCTTTACCTATTCTTTCGTAGGCATCTGACAGGTCCACAGCCAATCCCCCGCCTGAAATTATATTGTCGTATCTAACAGTATGACAGGAAATACATGACGGGCCACCTTGTTCAAACCGTTGTTTTCCCGAAAATAAATTTTGACCAATAAATATGTCGTCCTCGGATGGTTCAAAAGGAACTGCTTTTTCTGCTCTAGGTGTGGTTTCTGCTAAATCTGATGCCGACGGACTTACACTTTTTATATATTCATAAATTGCGATTAGCTCTTCATCAGAAAAAGCCTGATCAGGCATAATAATCTTATTGTATTCTTCAAAAATTTTTACTGCGTCGGGATCACCGTTGTTTACCATGGATTGAGATGACGTGACAAACTTTTTAAACCATTCTATTGAGCGTTTTTCATTTATATTGGCCAAACCCGGACCAATTAATTTCTCATTTGTTGTTTTGTGACAAACGGCACAAATAGACTTAAAAAGAGCTTCTCCATCTTGAGCGTATGTCGGAATATTAAAAAATAATAAAGTAATAAGAAAAATTGATGTAATTATTAAATCTGGTGCCGGCGTTGAAGAATGTTTACCCATTTGATTAACAGAATAATAAAATTACTGTATGAAATTAACTATAATTGAAAATAAAAAAATGACATTTGTCATGTTTTAAGTTATTTATATCGATTCCAAATTACACGATGCATTAACTTGATTCAATTCTGTTCAAATTTTAAATACGGTTTAATAGATATTATATAGCTTGAAAAGCTTGCAGAATATTCACAGAATTTTTCAGGGAATAAATATTATGATTGTCATTTTCAGGTTTAAGTTTTCAACAGGAAATGAATTAATTATAATCGTCTGTCAATTTCAATCATGTAAGGAATCATATTACAATTGTATTAACTTAAAGAAATTCATTTCCTGAGACTTTGATTGAAACAACTACTTTTTATAAAACAGAAATGAATATGATAAGTGAGAAGTTTTTTAATAGGAGTCAGTGATCCTGATGCCGGCAAGATATTTTCAGTTTGTCCAGAGGTATTACGAGCTAAAATATGAGAGAAGTGAAAATGTTAAGATTGAGTAAAAAGTATTCTGTTTTCGCTTAGAAGCTTTAATTTTACACATAATATTAAATTTAGTTCATGGTTAAAAATTATCATATTCAGGTTCTTGGAATTGTTCAAGGGGTCTGGTTTAGAAAATATACCAAAGAATCAGCAGATATATTTAGCCTTAACGGATATGTAAAAAATGAAAGTGATGGCAGTGTTTATATTGAGGTAGAAGGAGGGGAAGAAGATCTTAATAAGTTTGTAAAATGGCTGTCGAAAGGGTCTCCTCTTTCAAAGGTCAGACAGGTAATCGTTACAGAATCAAGGCTAACACATTATTCCGGGTTTCAGGTTACACGGTAAAGAACCATAGTTTAATGGCCATAACGATTACCATCATAACCAGGAAAATTTTAACCGGACCATCTCCTTTTTTTACGGACCAACGACTGGCAAACCAACCTCCTGTAGCGTTCCCAGCAGCTAGAATGAGTCCGTATTCCCAGTTCATCTTGTCGTTTATTACAAATATGATAACTGCAAATACCGTGTAAATACCGGTCACTACAATCTTTATTGCGTTACTTTTTACCAAGGTAAATTGATTAATTCCCGACAGGACCAATAGCATCAAAAAACCAACTCCCGCTTGAATAAATCCGCCATAAATTCCAACAAAGAAAAATAAAATAATACTGATCCACAAGTGTTTGCCTTGTACTCTTTCAATGATCTCTTCGTATTTTGTTCTTCTCTGTATAACCAGATAGGCAACAACGATTACCATAATAATGGCAAGAATTTTATTAAAGATACCTTCATCGATCTCAACGGCTATTTGGGCACCGATTATTGCTCCAATAGTTGCGGAGATCCCAAAGTAGATACTAAAGGGGTAGGTTTTTACCCCCTTACTCCTGAACCCGGCATTGGTTACAATACTTTGAATAAGTATGGCAATTCTATTTGTGCCGTTGGCAACGCTGGGAGGGAGGCCTAAAAATATCAGCATAGGAAGGGTTAAGAGCGATCCACCACCGGCAAATGTATTGATAACACCGGTGATCAAGCCTATGATGACAAGGAGTATTAGATTAAATTCCATAGATTTTATTCAGGGTTTAAAAATAGCATTAATTTATATATGTCTAAGCGAAATATTACCGGAAAAAACATTCTAATTGTTTTATCAAAACAAAAAAGGTTTTTATATTTGCAGCCGATAAAAGCAATCGAATATATTCTGGAGAAATGGCAGTCCCGATGGTTATCGGGAGGTGAATGCACCTTAAATTAGCATTTTTAAGACATTTGGAGAAATGGCAGAGTGGTCGAATGCACTGGTCTTGAAAACCAGCGAGGGTCACACCTCCGGGGGTTCGAATCCCTCTTTCTCCGCTGAAAGCCTTGCATTTTATGTGAGGCTTCTTTTTTTACACCTCATTTTAGTGACTGAAACAGTCATTAACCCTATATAAACTACAAGTTTACTACTATTCATATGAAATAATAGGGTTTTTGAAGATTATCGCTTATCCTCAAAAACCACTTAATTTCTGATTCGACAGTTACCCTATGAGTTACCCTGGTAATCTCAAAAAATTAGGGTAACTAAATTCAAAGGGAATCCTTGGGAATCCTTAGCTATTGTTTTGATTTACTGTGACTTTTGCATTATAATTTAAATTCAAGAAACATGATTAAACTAAATTTTTATCTAAAATCAGACAAAGTTAACAACCGAGAAGAGTACCCTATTTATTTAAAATTGATTTATAAGGGTAAATCAACAACTTTAAGTACTGGGAAATGGATATCGAAAGAACGTTGGAATTCCACCAATAAATTGAGAAATTCGTTACGAATTGACAAGGAAAAGAATTGTAGATTGGCACTTGATAGAATTGCAGAGGGTATTGAAAATACCTTTTATAAACTGCTGAAAACTGAGAACGATATTTCTGTTTTGGGTATAAAAAATAAATACACTGGAAAAACAGATAAAAAAAAGGGAATTGATGTATTGCACATTTTTGAAATTCATAATAAGAATTTTCAAAAGAAAGTAAACATTGGAGAACGTTCTAAAGCATCTTTGCAAAAGTATGCAAGAGCAAAATCATTATTAAAAGAATTTATATTTAAAAGATATAGAAAAAAAACTTTCCAATTAGTAAGATAAATAATCCATTTATACACAGCCTTGAGTCATATTTAAAATATGAATCTGTATATAAA
>PVMK01127206.1_pt1 | contig 47030 bp, 67 predicted proteins | sample 1853481 | NCBI WGS metagenome assembly PVMK01 (sample SAMN08533507, study PRJNA380276) | Marine sediment metagenome, whole genome shotgun sequencing project.
TGGGAAAGCCGTGGAATGGGCGAAATTGTAAATTCAAATTCAACAATTTATGATGAGAATTCACTTTTTCCAAACATTCCAACAAATCCTGGAACCTCATGTAAAGATGGATACATTGTTTTGTATCATAATGAAGCAAAAGCGTATGGTTGTGTTTTAAACTCTGATGCTCAACAATGGATTGAGAAAGGTACTGCTGATGTTCATGAGTTAACTCAATTTATTGAAAATAAAGACAAACATAAAGAAATTGATAATCAAATCTATGAGATAAACCAAGAGATTTCCTCAATCTATGAGAATAACATACTTGAGCAGATTCAATTAAAGAAAAAATATGATGTAATGTATCAAGATGCTGATGAAATATCAAAACAAGAAGAAAAAGAAGTTGTTGCCAAATTTAATTCAGAAGTCGAGATGAACAAAAGTAAACTTAGTGCTGCAATCATAAAGGTTAGAGAAAACAACGAGTCATACAAGGAGGAAATTTTAAAGGACAAAGCACAAGCTCTAAAAGATCTTAAAATGGAATTACATCAAAAAATGCAACAAATGGCAAGTGAATTTGATGATAATTCTGAGATAAAGTTAGTTTGGAATTCAGCTGCTGAAAAATTTCATGCAACAAAAAGGTAACTATCTAGAATTTTAGAGAAAAAATAGAAAATTTACGCCTAGTTTTTCCTAGCCGTAAATGAAGAAACCCAAGATTGCATTATTTTTCGATTCAAATCTGCAAATTCTTGTGACCGTTTATTCCATTCCTTGATATTGTCTTTTGTTGTGTCAATTGTTGTCAGGATTATCTCATCTCTAACTTTTCTTGCTCTGATAGCTGCCTCAGTTGTATCTGAAACAAATTTCCCAGCAGCAGTAGATTGGTTAACATTCAATCCAGTTTTACTAACAAATTCCCTTTGAACTGAAATACTTGCAGTAAAGATATTTTCCCATGCTTGAAGAAACTCTTGTTGCAGTTCAGTTAAGGTTTGATAGTATTTTGGAATTGAATTCTCCATGTGTTCAAAGTATTTCTCAACATTTTGTTTGGATGTGGTGAAAAAGTCTTGTGTTGGTTCTGATCTAATTTCTGGTTTTATTGTTTGTTCAGTTCTGACTTGTTGTTTTGTGGTTTGTTCAGATCTGATTTGAGGCTTAACTTTTTGGTCTGTTTTGCTCATGGTTCACAGGGGCACATCTTCTTTATATTTTGATACTAAGATATTCAGATATTAACCTAATAAAATTATTGTGACCGGATCTAATCATGTTTTTAATAATTTACAAAAATAATTTACAAATATAATGGAATTTTGCTGAAATCGCACTTTTTGGCTTGATAAATTTCAGAAAGACACGAGTGTTACAAATTTTTTAGATAAATTTAACCAAAATAATTGGCACGAGAATTTTTTTATCATTTAAACAATATATTATTGATTGTTTGAAATCAAGTTGTGGAGATGAAAAATGAAGATACACTCTGAACAATTGTTTAATTATCTAGAATCTAGAGGATTTGAATTAACAGCAGAAGATAAGGCAAACATTGTAGAGATTATTGTCTTTGGGAAAAATGATAAAGGAAAATATTCTCAGCAAAGAGAAAAGAGTTTTGGCGGATAATCATGGAATTTTGAATATTGCCTGAAAAACTTAGACTATATCAAAAGATTGGTGTATAGAATCTCAAAATTAGCCTGTTTTACCATACTTAGACGCCAATTTGTCATGTTTAGGCTCACATTATGGACAAAAATGGTTTCACATTTTGAAAAAGTTAGTTCGTTTTTCAAAAATGGGTCTTTTTTTTCAAAACTAGTCTACTGAGAAATCATTCATGGTCTTTTTATTTAAAATTCTCCTAATCTAAATATGGTATATTACAGAACCAGTACACAGATTGTAGGTGATCTTCTTACTGCAACCAAAGAATCTGGAGAAGAAGGAATCAAGACCACAAGGTTGTTGGCAAAGGCAAATCTTTCACATACCAGGCTAACAAAATTCCTTGAAAACTTGACTGGTTCGGAATTAATTAACAAAATAGAGTATGATGGGAAAAATACATTTGTAATTACTCCAAAAGGTAGACAATACTTGGAATCTTACATGAAATTCTCAAATGTTGCAGGCGCTTTTGGGTTAGAACTCTAAATTTTTTCAACTAAAATTGTAAAAAAGATGAAAAATTTATTTAATTATCTTAGAATTATGATTATAGTATGACATCACTACTTGATGATGTAAAAAGAATGTTAGAGATAGAATATGGAGATATTCCTAGACTAAAGCACATCAAGAAAACACTTGAGGAAAATAAAATGCTGTATATTTCTGATAGAAAGTACCTTTACAAGTTAACTCAAGACAATCTTGAAAAAACCACAACTAAGACTAGCCAATTTGATTCAGAAAAAATAAAATACACTACTGATGAGAATTTGGAAATAGAAGAATTAGAAGAAAAAATTAGAGTAGACGAAGAACCATCATGACCAAAAAATGAAAGCAGTTGTAACACGATAAAATTACAAACTGGAATGTTTATTATATAATAATCACAATGTTTTTTTGGCGATAGAATTGGAAAAAGGTTGTATAAATTGCGGAAAATTGCTTGAAGATTCTCTTCTGACTCACTGCTCTGAAAAATGTTATTTTGAGGAATATCTCAAATCCCAGTCTGTTTAGGCTAACTCCATTGAAATTAAGACAAACCAAGGTTAACTTTTTTGTGTCCTTGATTCAGTTCCACACTTTGTACAAAAACTGTCCCCTTCATAGATAACATAGCCACATTTTCCACAGAAAGTTTTGGTGGCATCTTTGGGTTGATCCTCTATTGTCAGTTTTCTATCCCAATTTTTTGGGTTCATAGAACCTTTCATCTTTTTCAGATTCCTTATCATTGGCCTCACCCATTGGCTCTTTTAGTTTTTTAATGAACTTAAGTTTTGGTAGATTTTCTTTGAACTTTTTTTATCATAGTAATCCATTATAAAATGAAATACAATTAATTTTGCAAAAACTACACTAGAAATTAAGGCTAGAATTGATTGGCCAAGATAAAGTAGATACAAAGTAACCCCAATTGCAGTCATTACCTCTATTGCAGTACATGTGCATAAACTAAGGAGTCTTTTTTTCATATCTAATATAGGTGAATCTGGCATTTTACTATTTTTTCTGCAAAATAACATCTTTATTTTTTAGAATGTCAAATCAAAAACTATTGAGAACAATTGTGATTATAGCCATTGCAGTGGTATGCTCTATAGGAATAATTGCAGCTGTTTTTGTTGTGGGGGGCATTTATCAGCAGGAGTTATTTGATGATTATATGGAAGATGTTCAAGATTCCCAAAGCTCTAGACCATTGACCAACCCAAATTTGCCTACTTTTGATATTTTACCATAAAAATTTAAATTAATTTCTAAATCTAGATAAAAAAGGACCAATGACAATATCGTGTAATCATGAAAATAAAAAGCCAGTAGATGTTATAGGAATTGAAATTATGCTATGCGATGAGTGTGCCAAGAAAATTAAAGATGAAAAATCAGATTAAAACAAACTTTTTGACAGTAGGTTCTGAGTGTAAATCATTCAATAATAACAAATTTTACATTCACAAAGTTAACTGTTTCTCTATCACATCTATGGGTTTACAAAAATATTCTGAATAAAGTCAGTTGTGCCCCAAAGCAATATTATTCCTATAAATGAAAAAATTACGGTATACATAATTAAGGAGTAAATACTATGTGTTCTTTTACCTAAACGTCTTCTCATTATGCATTTAGTTTTGAAATGTTATTAAAACATGTTTTTGTTCTCTATGAATTACCTTTTTTCAATTTTCTGTCTTCCCAAAAAATAATTTAAATTTGAATTTTTAGAATTTTTTTCTAATTCCAATAACAACTATTGCTGGAACTCCAAAATACATTCCAACATTTAGCAGAATTAATGAAATTCCATATCCCAAGACTGATTCTTCTGAATCCATTTCAACATAGTTTAGAATTGAAAGACTAGAGATCATAGGAGTAATTGCAACTTTGACTGCTTCTCTAAATGCAGGATTCTCTCTCTCATAATCTGCAATGTATGGTGAAAATGAATAGTAAAATTCGTTAAAAGAATTCATGAAACTTTTTCCAGAATTTGTTTCTAAAAGTGAATTGTCTCGGATTTCTCTTAACATTTGTACTTGGGGTGCAAGCTCAGAACCATATGTGGCAGTAGCTATTAGACATCCTCCTTCAAAGTTTGGAGTTGCTGATGGTATGTCTCGGATTTCTACAGTTTCAGTATCCTCAATGACAACTGAAATTGTAGCCTCAAAATTTTGAGGGATGGGCTTTAGAAAATAAAAGGTATAATCTCCTGCAACATCTGCAGTCATAACTCTGGTAAATACCTGAGTCAATCCTGACATATCAGGAAAGGCAGAGGTACTCAGTCTAACATTGTCTCCATTTGGATTTTCCATTTTAAAGCTGATGTTATCTGAAGTTGCAACTGATATTGTAAGCGTGGCTTTGGCTCCCTTTTGAATGGTAAATGTAGATGAGCAATCAGAGGTTGGTTGACACCGCAGCGATTCTTGAAATTTGGTGGTTTTAGCCTCGGCATCAGATAATCCAAGAGTCAGTAAAATTACTGCAACTAACAAAAGAGCTGCGCATTTCATACAATAAAATGTACTTTGTAGCAATTAAGAATTCTCAAATCATGCACATGCGAACATTACTTTCTCTGAATTGTGGTTTGATAGGTTTTTGTGAAATGTTGCGTGTGATTCCTCATGAAATGTCAACTCGCATCTAAAACATTTCCACATTGTAATGTTTGTCATACTTTATCTTGGAAAATTTTCTATATAACATCTATGAACGATTTATCAGTAACTTGAGATTTTAAATTTGAAAATTTCTGAAGTTATAGTCCTATGACTTTTTCTAAATATGCCCAAAAACCAACTAGGCTAGCAATTGCTGCTAATACAAAACCTATGGGACCTAACATATTTTTCATCAGAGAAATCATCAATTTAATATTAATTCCAGATAATTTTTGACAAACACTTGACAAAGTATTTACAAAATGTTACAATTCGTGGGTAAGGGGTTTGCGATCAAGTATTTTTTGATAATTTTTCGAGTAAAAAATATACAAAATTATTCCCCAGAAAAATGAATGATTGATATGAATGAATGGTTGGTGAGCATTATTAACAAATTTTGTATTATGTAGAATATGAAAAACTACAACAATTCTAACCCCTCTTTGGAAATATTAGGAGGGAATCAGTTTGCTGCAAAAGAAACTGTTGAAACCATAAAAAATATTTCAAAAAACATCAGAGATTATTCTCATATGATGAGGGACACCATGAAAACTCTTCGGGAAAGCGGAGCAATACCTGAAATGGCAGAAGCAATACGTGAAGGATCCTTTGCAGTTCGTGATACTGTAAAAGACATTAATGAAACAGCACAAGAGCTGAAAAAAAATGGCGTCGTAGTTGATGCTGCCAGTGCCGTAGAACACGCTATGAAATCTGCACAGCAATCCCTAGTAACTGCAAAAGAAATTAAGGCTGATGTTGGAAAAGCATCACCTAAAACAACAAAGGCAGTACAACAAGGTCTTGACAGAGTTAAAAAAGAAACCAATCAGGTTGCAAAAAAGGTAAGGAAGAGTAATTGATGAGTCTAAAGTTTTTTTCGACTCCCAATGACCTCCTTTCAAAAAGTAAGAATTTGGTACTAGATAACTCAGTGTTTGCTCTTGGAGGCTCTATTCTTCTTGCACAATGGCGCCAAAGACAAAGAGTCCAACAATACAGTTCTAATAAAAATAGAATCGATGAGGAACCAGTCTTTGATTTTAGGAAATAAGTTGAAAGCAAATGGATGATAAAAAAACTAGTAAGCTTGATGGCCTCAAGGATACTGTATCTGACGCGGTAAAAATTATGCGTCAGTTGGGTACTTTTGAGGTGCGGGGATCATTGAACAATGTAAAGGAGACTACCTCAATAGTTAATGTGATAATACAAGAGCTAAAAACACCAGAAATGGTAAAGAACATTGAAAATTTTCGCTTGATTTCAGAAAACATGAATGAAACATCTACAAAGATGCAAAATACCATACAACAGCTAAGAGAAACTGGCATAATTGACCAAGGTACTGAACTAATAAAATCGACCAAAGGAAAAATTGATTCATTTGGGGATGAAGGCAACATTAGTGGTCAGGATCTTCGAGATGTTAGTACTGCAACTAAAGAAATGTTGGTATCAATTCAATATCTAATGATTGAATTAAAAGAATCAGTAGTATCTTCGAAAAAATCTGGAACAATAAATAATTTCAATGATACGATAAAAGAAGCATCAGATATTTACAAGACACTATCATATGCTGGATGATTTAGAGTTTTGAGAGTAGTATAATCAAAACTGATTCAATCCTTGTATAACGATGAGTTTGTGTAATGTGTAAAAATGAATTAAGACTCGTTGTTTTAATTTTTACTGACATGAAATTAAATAATATATATTTTTGATAATATTATGAGTCAGCTACATGAATGTCCAATCTGTTTAAAATTCGATATTGGAGTTTCGTTAATAAAAAAAGGCGATTCCATGGTTTGCCCAATATGTGAGTAAAATCATTGAAAAAACTTTTTTAAAAATTTAGGAAACTTGTTTTTACACTAGAAGATCTTAACAGAAATTCTGTGTAAAGTATACCTTGTCATCTGTTGCAATTGCCACACCTATTCTTTCTCTATCAAATGTTTCAGTAAGTAGATTTTCTCGATGCCCGGGAGAGTCAATCCAGCCATCTACGGCACTTTGTGCAATCTCATCTTGGGTATTCCACTCATATGATGTTGGTAATCCTGCAGTATACCACACAGTATCATACAAGTTATTTTGTAGAATATTTTCTCCAATACCGGAATAAATTAGATTACCAATAATTTTTTGGCATTTGTAACCATACGAGTCTGCTCTGTCTGTTGGATCTGCACCTTCTGGGGTGTGATGTGAGAAGTAATTACGTTTTGACATATCCTTGCTGTGAGATCTTGCGACCTTTGATAGCTGCTCATCAAACAATAAAGAATCAAGGCCGTTTTCTATCCTGTATTGATTAGTTAACTCGTGAACTTTTCTTTCTAGCTCTAATTTGTCAATTGAGGGTTGTCCTTCTCGTAGATTTTTTTCCTGAATTTTTTGTGGAATCTCTGAAATGTCTTCAATAGCTACGACTATTGGTTCTAGTTGAAGTGTCTCTATTTGTTCACTGATTGTCTTTCTAATTACAGTAGTAGTTTGGGTTGCCAAATCATTTGCAGTATTGCTTGCATCTTGGATGCTTTGAGGGATATTTTGAATAGATTCATCAAGAGTTTCTTGATTAAAACTCAGAGTTCCATTTGCAAAGAAAAATACGATAATTCCTGCTATGACAAATGTTATTGCGATAATTGGGCCTGTTTTCATTTTTTTTACTTCTTATTCATTGTACCTTGCGACACAATAACTATAGAAATTTTACCATCTTTAAAGTAGTGTTGAAAGTTTACAATACACCTACTATACAGTCTAGATGTAAAATGAATCACACCAGCATTGGAGTTTACTGTGAGAAGGTAATCTATTCTGTACTGTTATCTGACACTGGAGCAATTCAGACCCTAAAAGTAGAAAAACATGAGGGTCGTATGAGGCATTTTAAATTCATCAAGTATCTCAAGGGACTTGCTGACACTGATTTGTGCGTAATTTATGATAATGATGAGGCAAAACCAATAATCAACTATCTTCGGCGTGAGGACAAAAGAGAATACTTGGCAATTGATTTCTCACCAATACCTAATCATCCAAACTACAAGGAGAATCCTGATTTGCCAACTTTAGTTAGAAAACTAGCATACAGGAAAAAGACGGATGATGTAGTATTTTCTGCTGAGCAAGCTGAGCTGAAAAATCAAATTGAAGCGTTGGGTGAAGGGGATGAGGCAGTACATATGAGGTCTTGCGATGGATTTGTTTTGGCATTTATGGCATCAGCACATGGGATTTTTAGTTTAGAAGAATAGAATTGAGATAATGTCAAAAAAAATTAAATGTCAATGCAGTTGTAATTGCACAAAAGAATTTGAACCAATAGAAAAAGAACTACTGCTAAATCTAATTACACATGGCAGAGTTGATGCAAAAAGATCAGAGTATCTAACAAGTAGAGTGGGAAGTAAACTGTGCAAGAATTGTTTTACAGGAATACACCTCCCAAAAAAAACCTGTGATTGTTATGATTGCGCACATATTGGGCACGAAAATTGTGGTTGCTGTCAGTAAGAAATCATATTTGGGGAATTAATCAAACTGCATATTCCATTTCTTTGACCATCTTCGAATTAGATAGACGGCTAAGGCATAAGCTATTACATGATAAATTATGGTAATAGCAATTGTTAATTCAGGATTTTCACCTAATATGGCATACTCCCAATTAATCTCTTGATTTTCTAAAACTAGCTTTTCCATTTCATTTTCACTAGGCATTGGGTTTACTGCAGATGAAACTATGCTCATTGGAATTCCCACACAAATCATGATTAGAAGGTACCATCGTAATCTCTTGACGTGATATGCCGCATAAATGTCCATAATTGGTATAAAGCAATAGATAGTTTGTCGCGTTAGACTAACTTTTCCTATTGCAGGCATAAATTTATGATGTTATGCAGGTAATTAAAACCTAATTTTTTTGGAAAGGATGTAAATTAAAAAACAATGGCAAGGTATTACAATCAAATATTACAAAAACAGTTAACTTAAGAACTCTTACTGGAGAGTTTTTCTATCTTGGTTAATTATTACGTTGGTAAAATAAAGCAGGTGCCACAAAGGCCATCTACATGTGTGACTTGTGGTAAACTTGATCTTAAAGAAGATGCAGTTTTAGCTACAACTGGCCCTTCTGAAAAAGATGCTGATTATGTACTATCAGTTTTATGCCTTTCTTGTGAAACCTTGATGATAGTTACAACTCATCCAGGAGCAGTTATAGGAATACATCATTCAGCAGGAAATCAAGCTACCATTCGTGGTTCTAAATAATTATGTCCATAAAATTGCCTAGTTTTGCATAGTTTCACTACAGAAATATCTAAATCACTATATCTGACACCAAAACTATCTTGGAGTTACCACGTGGAATGAAAGACTTTGAAGAGTCTGAGCACCGAAACATTGAACACATCCGATCGCACTTTAAACAACTATCATCTCTGTATGACTTTTCATTTATGGATCCCTCACCAATTGAGCTGCTCTCAGTACTTGAGACAAAGTCAGGGCCCGCAATCCGAGATGAGATTTATTTTTTCACAGACAAGGGAGACAGAGAAGTTGCACTACGTTATGACTTTACAGTTGGTCTGACACGTTATGCAGCTGCACAAAAATCAATGAGATTACCATCTAAGATTTCAAGCTTTGGTGGAGTGTTTCGATATGACGAGCCACAAAAAGGTAGGTACAGATACTTTCACCAGTGGGACATCGAAGTTTATGGCAAGCCAGGTATTGAATCTGAGGCTGAAATCATTGAGTTTACCTCACGACTCTTTGATTCACTTTTACTCAAAGATATTACAATTGATATCAATCACAGAGAACTCGTCGAATCCTACATCAACAAAACATTTGATTCAAAAGAACCCACACTAGTAGCTGATATTTTACGTGCAATTGATAAAATTCAAAAAAAATCAAAGCAAGAAATCTTAGATGAGTTCAAAGACCGATATAATGTAGACAAGCTAGAAGCAATTCTAGAGTTTTCTCAAATTAAAGGAACCATAAAAGAGGTAGAAAACAAAATTGATACTAGCAAACTTGATTCTTGGGACTATCTAAAACAGCTATTTGATTCCCTAGAAAACAGAGGAGTATCAAATGTTAGAATTAATTTCGGAATAGTAAGAGGAATTGATTACTATACAGGAACTGTCTTTGAGGTATTTGATAAAAACTCTACATTGGGAGCATTGGCTGGTGGAGGACGATACGATTCGCTAACTAAAGCATTTGGTAGGGAAGACATTGGAGCCGCAGGTGTCGCGGGAGGAGTAGAGAGAATTATTCTGACAATGCAAGAGCAAAAAATAATTTCAAATGTTATACCACCCCGAGTTTCAGTGCTCTATACCAATGACGAAATGCAAAAAGTTGCAATGAGTATTACATCATTATTGCGACTCGCAAATATTCCAACTAATATTGATCTCTCAGGAAAACAATTAAAAAAACAAATGGAACAAGCAACAGATTCCAGGTTCTGCATAATTGTTGGGCCTAAAGAGATAGAGCAAGGCAAAGTGGTCCTGCGTGACATGAAATCAGGTGCTGAATCCCAAGTTGATATAGAAACAATTACAGATGATCCTAGTTCTGTTCTTAATTTAGAAAAGCCCTAGTTAGCATCATAATCTCAGGTCCTGTAGTCATAGTTCCTACTACTACTGAATTGTTGTTAGCCAAGACTCCAGATTCTACATAGGGAACTCCCCTGTTAATTGTAGCATGCACAATTTTCACACCTAAAACGTTTGCAAACATCTTCATATCTTCATCATCAGCTTCTGGATGAATTACAGCACCAGAATTGTTTGCAACCATCATGGCCCCTACCTGGTTTAATCCTGAAATCCTTTTTTGAACTACCTCTACATCTAGGATTTGCTTTATTGTATCAACGTCAGATTTTGATAACCAAGGAGATACTATTGCTCCTTTGTCATTAGCACAAATTACATTTCCCAATGCAGTATACTTTGAATCAAGGACTCCCACTTCTAGTCCTGTCTCTTTTTTTAAAAAATCATACTCGTCTTGGTATGCAGTAAGTGGTAACAGTATTCCACGATTATTCATACTCATCAATGCGCCCATTAGTCTAGTGTTTGCAACTGATACATACAGTGGTTCTGCCTCTAGATATTTTCCGAGTTTTTCTGCTTTAGATTTTGCAAACCCCATTGGGAGCAAAACAAAATCATCATTTGTAGAAATGTACACCCCAATGTTTGGTCCACGATAAACATCGTACTTGAAAATATCCAACTATACCAATTTACAATCAAACGATATGAACGTAATGTATTCAAATTATAATTTCTGATCTAGATCTACACGTATCAATTTTGGCCTAGCTTTAAATAATATCTCAATTTGATAGTTTTCATGCCTATAGCAGAAGATTTCCCAGCAGGTCTTGAGCCACTTGGAAAAATTAACCATTCAGACGGTGATCATTATCACGTTATGTGGGGTCCAGGTAGAGAAGATGAGGCAGCAAACAACGATGAAGTAAAAGCAGCATATGCTGCAAGAAAAGAAGAACTAGTACCATTAGGTGTTAGTGGAACAATGGTTGCAGTAGATTGGGACTCTTGTGTTGCAGATGGTGCATGTATTGAAGCAAGTCCTGTTCAAGTCTTTCAATGGTATAGAAGTGAAAAAGACATTCCCGCAAAAGATGTAGTTGGACAAACCTTTGATGGTTCAGGTAGCACTGAAAAGGATCAAAGAACAGATTACACTGACAAGGCAGATCCAGTCAGAGAACATGATTGCATTTGGTGTATGGCCTGTGTATCAGTATGTCCTCCACAATCTATCAAAGTAGATCAATCAAACCAAGAACATCACGACAAAGCAGCTTAGCCAAGGTTCTAAAATTATAAAATTAATTTTTTATTTACCTGCCATTCCCAATCAATGGATTAGGCCAGATTAATTCTATCTAGCTTTAAATAATATCTGAATTGTAATTATTATATGGCAGATTTAGTTATAGCTGAAGACTATTTCCACGACAAAAAACCTGTTGGTAAAACAAGTCACGGTGATGGTGAAAACAAGCATTTTATCTGGCCCGTAAATACCGGCAAAGACGGTGTAGCATTTTCAAACGATGAAGTAAAAGCAGCATATGCTGAACATGGAGACGAAATGGTGGAACTTGGTATTCATGGTACTACAGTTGCAGTCGATTGGGATTCGTGTACTGCAGAAGGATCTTGCTTTGGTGTATGTCCAGTTCAGACATTCCAATGGTATAGAACCGAACAAGACATTCCAGCAGCAAATTGTCTCGATGCAACCTTTGAAGGTACAGGTCTTACAGAAGCAGAAGAACGATTAGACAAAAGTGACAAGTCACAGCCAATCAGAGAACATGATTGTACTATTTGCATGGCTTGTCAAGAAGCATGTCCTCGAGGCGCTATTCTAATTGATCAAGCTAACATGGAATTCCATGAGAAAGCAGATGGTACTTTTGTCAAGATGGAAGGCAGCGGCGGTCCACACTCACACGATTAAAGAAAGCTTTTCTTTTTTCTTATTTTTAAATGTCCTCAACAAATTTTAATCACTATACTTTATCGAACACTGCAGAGGTCGCCTAGTCCGGTAGGGCGCGGGCCTTGAGAGCCTGTGTTCGCAAGAACGCGGGGGTTCAAATCCCTCTCTCTGCGTTATTTCTCTAAACTTCCAAGTTCTGCTAATAATGCTGATAGTTGAATCTCGGGATTTGCTCCAACTAGTATTCTATAGTCATACTTTGCAATTGACTTTAAGATATCAGTTAGGTTTTCGTGTTTTGATTTAAAGACTGCAGAGTTTAGATATTTTAGAAAATCAGATTCACTCATCCCATAAACTTTGATGAGCTCTATCATTTTTTCTCTGGCATCTGTGATTTTTCCTGCCAATGCCATTTTGAGAACCTCATCAACATCTGAGGTTTTAGAGAGACCTGCTGAGGACTTTACATTTTCTTCAGTAATGTCCCCTATACTTGCTGTTGCTTGCATTAGATTGATTGCATGTCTCAAGTCTCCTTCCGAATAATCATAAATTGCTTTGAGACCTTTTTTGTCTGTCTTTACCTTCTCTTTTTTGGCAATCTCGGCTAGTCTTCCAGTCAAGTCTTCTTCAGGAATTGTAGTAAACTTGAAGGTAGCACATCGGCTTTGAATGGGATCAATAATTTTTGAGATATTATTTGCAATTAGGATAAATCTACAAAATTTTGCAGTGTCTTCTATTATTCGTCTCAGAGCAGTCTGAGCATCATTTGTCATCTCATCTGCCTCATCAAGAATAATTAATTTGAAAGGAGCATCAGCCATTCCTGCAAATCTAGTGAATTTCTTTACTCTCTCCCTAACCATTCCGATTCCTCGTTCATCTGATGCATTTAGCTCCAAAGTGTATTCTTTGGCATTTTCTCCAAGGACTTGGTTTGAAATACAAATGGCCGCAGTAGTCTTGCCAACTCCGGCAGACCCTGAAAACAACAAGTGTGGCATGTCTGCAGGATTTGCGATCAAAGCTTCTAGACTCCCAACTATCTCAGTTTGGTTAACTAGTTCTGAAAGTTTTGTTGGACGATACTTTTCAACCCACATGCCTGTTGATAACATAATTACCCATAATCTATGCCCCATTAATAAACGGAAATCAGTAGGATCAATTGATCTCACTAAAAGGTAAAGAGAAACTGTTGATCCGTTTCAAAGGCTCTAGTTAGCCAAAAGGGATCTCAATGGAAATTGAAAACGTAGAAAAATTGCATGGAATAGGATATGGCCTAAAGGATGCCAAAGTTACACTATCTCGAGATATCAAATTTAATGTGGCCAAAGTCAACGTTGAAGGAAAAACAGGCGAGATAATGAACCTACCTCAATGGGTTGGAAAAATTCTTGCAGATAATAATCTTGGAGAACTAGATTCACAAGACATGGTAACTGAACTCAAACAAGCATTATCAAAAGAAAAGATGGTCGGGGAATACCAAGTATCAACTCTTGATCCCCACTTTTACATCAAACTAAAACAATACATGCAAACATTACAAAGAGATGACTTTAATCACACTGAAAGTATGTTACTTGAATTATTTAGAATGCGAAGAGGCAAGCTTGTAAAACTTGCAGACTCTACAAAACTAAATTCTGATTTGTACAACAAGCTTACAGTTGAAGAAAGTGTTTTCTTTAAAACAATTTATGATAACAGTAAAAATTTTGAAAAACAGATAAGGAGTGATTTACATGAGTAAAGTTCAGACTACTACATTTACAGAGTCTGCATTGTCAGATCGAGTTAAAGATTTCCTAACTAGATTCAAAGACAAGTTTGGCAACTACAAGTATGTCGAGCAAATTGATGAAATGATGCCAAAAAATTCAAAGTATATTTTTGTTGATTACAATGATCTTGTAGTGGAACCAGAGCTTGAGAGAATATTCTCTGAAGACCCTGATAGAATACTTAATGCATTTTCTCGTGCAATAAAAGAGGCTCTACAAACTAGATTTTCTGATTATGCTGAGAAAATTAAAGACGAGGTTCGTGTTAGGCTAGTTAATTATCCATCACAACGCAGTCTCAGACAAATCAATTCTGAAACAATTGGATACATTACAAGTGTTTCAGGAATGGTAGTTAGAGCATCAGAAGTAAAACCACTTGCAAAGGAGCTAATCTTTGTGTGTCCTGATGAGCATCACACCAAAGTAATTCAACTCAAAGGGATGGATGTAAAGATTCCAGTTGTTTGCGATAATCCGAATTGTAAGCACAGAGACTTTGAGCTAAAACCTGAAGCAAGTAAATTCATAGATTTTCAAATTATTAGATTACAGGAACTTCCAGAAGACCTTCCTCCAGGACAGCTTCCTCACTATGTTGACGTAACAATTAGGCAGGATCTAGTTGATTATGCAAGGCCAGGAGACAGAATCATCCTAACTGGCATAGTCAGAATTGAACAAGAGTCAGTCGCAGGTGTTCCAAGAGGACAAAGCGGACTTTACAGATTAAGAATTGAAGGTAACAATATAGAGTTCTTAGGTGGTCGTGGTACAAAGACCTCAAGAAAAATACAAAGAGAAGAAGTTTCACCTGAAGATGAAAAATTAATTCGTGCACTAGGACAAACTCCTGATGTCTATCAGAGGTTGATAGATTCATTTGCACCACACATTCAAGGACATTCACTAATTAAAGAAGCAATTTTGTTGTTGATTGTAGGTTCCAACCAACGATCCTTAGGTGATGGAAGCAAGATTAGGGGAGACATTAACATATTTCTTGTTGGTGATCCTGGTACTGCAAAAAGTGAAATGCTAAAGTTTTGTGCAAGGATTGCACCAAGGGGACTTTACACATCTGGTAGAGGTTCAACTGCTGCAGGACTTACAGCAGCTGTGGTAAAAGACAAGACAGGAATTATGATGCTAGAAGCAGGAGCAGTAGTATTAGGTGATCAAGGACTGGTATGTATTGATGAATTTGATAAAATGAAGCCAGAAGATAGAAGTGCATTACACGAAGTAATGGAACAACAATCTGCAAGCATTGCAAAAGGTGGTATTGTTGCAACACTAAATGCAAGAACTTCAATTTTGGCAGCAGCTAACCCAATGTACGGCAAGTATGACCCCTTCAAAAACATTACAGAGAATGTCAACTTGCCAATTCCATTGCTTACAAGATTTGACTTGATCTTTGTTGTAAGAGATATTCCAGCTAAAGAAAAAGACGAAAAGATTGCACGTCACATCATTGATTTACACACTCCACAAGGAGCAGACAAACGCTCAGTCATTGATGCGGATTTGCTAACAAAGTATCTTTCATATGCAAAAAAGCTTTCACCTAACTTGACTAAGGAAGCTGAAGAGAAGATTCTTGAATATTATATGCAGATGAGAAATGTTGAATCCGAAGATATGATTACAGTTACACCAAGACAACTTGAGGGGATTATTAGGCTCTCAACTGCTCGTGCCAGGCTCCTCATGAAGGATAAAGTAGAAGAAGAGGATGCTGAGCGCGCTATATTCCTAATTCAGTCAATGCTTGAGGATGCAGGCGTTGATGTAAATACAGGTAAAGTAGACCTAGGGGTTCTTCAAGGAAGGCCCAGAAGTGAGGTCTCAAAAATGCAGCTATTCATGGATGTTCTAAAAGGTCTTGAAGGTGACAACAAGAATGCTGTAGAAGAAAGAACATTTGTCAAAGAATTAGAAAAGACTGAAAAGTTTACAGAAGACGATGCTAGAAACTATATAAGAAGAATGTTGCGCGAAGCATCTATTTATGAATCAAAACCCGGTCACTATAACCGAGTATGAATATAGAGAAACTAGATCTTCCCGAGTCTGCAATAGAATTTTTAAAATCAGAAGGATTAACAAAACTATATCCACCTCAAACTGACAGCATAAAGGCTGGACTCCTAAAGGGAAAAAGTATTTTGGTGTCTGCTCCGACTGCAAGTGGCAAGACACTGATTGCAACTCTTGCAATGATTAGTTATCATGAAGGATAAAGTAGAAGAAGAGGATGCTGAGCGCGCTATATTCCTAATTCAGTCAATGCTTGAGGATGCAGGCGTTGATGTAAATACAGGTAAAGTAGACCTAGGGGTTCTTCAAGGAAGGCCCAGAAGTGAGGTCTCAAAAATGCAGCTATTCATGGATGTTCTAAAAGGTCTTGAAGGTGACAACAAGAATGCTGTAGAAGAAAGAACATTTGTCAAAGAATTAGAAAAGACTGAAAAGTTTACAGAAGACGATGCTAGAAACTATATAAGAAGAATGTTGCGCGAAGCATCTATTTATGAATCAAAACCCGGTCACTATAACCGAGTATGAATATAGAGAAACTAGATCTTCCCGAGTCTGCAATAGAATTTTTAAAATCAGAAGGATTAACAAAACTATATCCACCTCAAACTGACAGCATAAAGGCTGGACTCCTAAAGGGAAAAAGTATTTTGGTGTCTGCTCCGACTGCAAGTGGCAAGACACTGATTGCAACTCTTGCAATGATTAGTTATCTTTCAAAAAATAAAGGTAAGGTAATCTATCTTAGCCCACTTCGAGCATTAGCAACTGAAAAATTTTTAGAGTTTAAAAAATTAGAAAAACTCTCCATTGGAAATAAAATCAAAGTAGGAATTTCTACTGGTGATTTTGAAAATGCTGGAAAAAAATTAGAGAAAAATAATATTTTAATTTTAACTAATGAAAAGATGGATTCTATAATTAGACATGGTCTTGAATGGATTGATGAGATTGGTCTAGTGATTTCTGATGAGATACACTTGATTGGAGATGATTCACGTGGACCAACACTTGAGATGATTCTAACCCAGCTAAAACGACTAGAACACGTACCACAAATTTTAGGTCTTAGCGCTACAATTACAAATTCCGACGAGATTGCACAATGGCTTGGATGCAAGCTAGTAGACAATGAGTGGAGGCCCGTACCACTATCCGAAGGAGTTTATGATGGAGGGGTGGTAACTATGAGTGATGGTTCTACCTTTGAGGTAGAGCGTACCATTCGTGGAACCCCCATTGATCTAGGCGTGCAATGCGTGAAGGAGGGAGGCCAATCGTTAATTTTTGCAGAAACTAGAGCACGTTCCAAGTCTTTAGCAACAAAGGCAGTAGACGGAATTGAGCAATTATTAGGAAAAAAAGAACTCAACGAACTAGAAAAAATCTCAAAAAAAATTTTGGCATCCAATGAGCATACTGATCTTGTAAAGACACTTGCAATTTTAGTAAAAAAAGGAGTGGGTTTTCATCATGCAGGACTAAATCAAGCATGCAGACAAATAATAGAAACTGAATTTCGTAAAGGAACAATCAAGTTGTTATCCTCTACTCCGACCTTAGCTGCTGGTGTGAATCTTCCAGCAAGACGTGTTGTAATTTCAAGCATTAATAGATACAATGCAAAAGTTGGAGCAAACAGGCCAATCAGTGTACTAGAGTATAAACAGCTTTGTGGAAGGGCAGGTAGACCACAATATGACAAGTACGGCGAAGCAATAGTGGTTGGAAATGGAAACGGTGAGCAAATAATAGAGCACTACATAAAAGGAGAGCCTGAACCTATAGAATCAAAAATTACCGATGATAAGTCTTTGAGGACACATATTCTAAGTGTGATTGTAACAAATCCTGGAATTAAAAAAGAAGAAATTCTAGACTTTTTTTTGCAAACATTAGGTGGGCTACAATCAAGAAAACCAACAATAAAATTTGCAATAGATATTGCATTACGTTTTCTTTCAAGTGAGTTTTTGATTATAAAAAAGGTGAACGATATGCAGCTACTGAATTTGGAAAAAAGACATCAATGTTGTATATTGATCCATTAACTGCAACTCATTTTAGAGATTCAATAGAAAATGTTTCAAAGAAAAGAAAACACACTTTTGGATTTTTACATGTAATTACAAACTCTGAGGAATTTTTCCCAAAGTTCTCACTGAGAAACAAAGACTTTGAGACTGCCAGTCTGATGATAGAAAATCACTCCTCGGAACTACTTGAGCCAATTTCAGAGTACGATTGCTCAAGGAGCCTCCTTGCTTTGCAGTCATGGATTACAGAATCTTCTGAAACTACTCTCTCAGATAACCTTGGAACAGAGTCAGGAGATATGCATAGGATGGTAGAGAATGCAAATTGGCTAATTTACTGCCTAAGAGAGATTGCAAAACACGTAGAGAGAGTAGATTTGCTAGAAGAGCTCGAAAATCTAAGGAGACGAATAGTATATGGAATCAGAGAAGAGCTATTGGAGCTAGTCAAGGTCAAGGGAATAGGTCGGGTAAGGGCAAGAACTCTATTCAAACATAAGATAAAGACACTAGATGATTTGGCAAAGATTCCGGTAAACAAATTAGCAGAAATTGATAAAATTGGTTTAACCCTTGCAGATAACATCAAGTCAGAATTAAAAAAAGTTAGATATTGACTGAATTAATTATTCCTGCAGTTGTTTCGTGTATAATTGCTTTTTTTACAGTATATCTTACAACTCCTCCACTGATAAAATTTCTACAAAAACGAAATTATACAGTCAAGGATATGAATAAGAAAGAAGATGTGATGATTGCAAGGCCTGGGGGTCTATCAATTATTGCAGGAATCATAGCATCTGAAATTATTCTTTATGCATTTTTGCAAATGAATGAAATTTTAGCTATAATGATTACAAGTTTTCTTGCATTTCTAATTGGTTATGTAGATGATAGAAAGGTTATGGGTGGATGGTTCAAACCAATTGCGTTAGCTATTGCTGCAACACCAATTATCTTTCTTGGAGCATATGATTCAGACTTGGCATTTCCTTTGTTTGGAGAAGTACATATTCCACTACTGTATCTCGTAATAATTATCTTCATGATCCTGATTACTGGAAACACTATCAATTCAATTGATGTACTAAATGGTGTTGCAAGTGGGTTTATGGTTATTGCAAGTTTTTCATTAAGCATTGCATTGTTTATTGTTCAAAATTATGAGATGGCAGTTATCAGTTTACCATTAGGTTTGGTTTCATTGGCATTTTACAAATACCACAAGATTCCAAGCAAAATATTTCCTGGTGATTCGGGTGCGCTGACATTAGGGGCAATGTATGGAACAATCGCAATTGTAGAACAGGTGGAAATCATAGCAGCCGTGGCCCTTTTGCCTGCGGTGATAAACTCGTTTTTATTCCTAGCAAGCATGAAAAGGATTGTAGAGCACCGGGAAATCAAAGGAAAGCCGGTAGAACACACTGAAGATTTCAAACTAAAGGCAACAAATGACAAGACTGCTCCAATCACACTAGTTAGACTAATCCTGGGAAATGGTCCTTTATCAGAGAAACAGGTTGGTTTTCAAATTTTCAAATTAACAATATTTTCTGGAATTCTTGCGATTGTAACTGCAATACTAATGGGGGTATCGTTTTGATTGGAATTTTTGGATTTTTGTTTGCAATGTGGATTTTAATTCTTATTGGTGGAGGAATTGTTGTTACAATATTGGGTCCAATTTCAATTACTGGATTCGGAAACCATAATTGGATAATATCTTCTGCATTAAAAGCAGTGATTGCTATTAGTCTAGTTGTTCTTTGGATTTTTATTTTATTGAAGATAAAAAACTGGATTTTCAGAAAAGAGATAAAGTCTTAGGTTTCCATCCACTGTTTCTGTTTTTTATCATACTCTTCTCTTGAATATCTTATAGTTGCTGGTACTCCAACTACTACAGTATTTTCTGGAACATCCCTTGTAACTACTGCACCCATTGCAACAACACTGTTTTCTCCAATAGTTACTCCAGCTTTAATTACTGCTCTGGAACCAATAATTGCATTATCCTTAATTGTAACTCCGACCATTTTTTCACACATTGGATAAGGATCATTTGTTAATGCCGCAGCAGGTCCGATGAAAACATTTTTCCCTATTCTAGAAAGTGGTGGAATATATGCTGCTCCTTCTATCTTGGTATTATCTCCAATCTTGACATCATAATCAATGTGTACAAGAGAACCAATCTTTACGTTATTACCAATCTCTACGTCATCTCCGATGTAGGAAAAATGCCAAATCTTGACATTTTTACCAATTTTTGCTTTTTCTGAAATAAAATTAGTGACCAATTATATCACAAGTGCCAGGGGTTTGCCTTTGTAATAATTTTTTCAGGCAATTTCTCTTTATTGTTTTTGAGAAACTCCATCTCTAGTTTTTTGTCTCTAAGCTCATCAGGAAGCATTATTGGAATTTCCTCAATAATTGGAAAAAATCTAGAGCATTCTGAACAAAATAGAGCCCCTTCTGAAACGATGTTATCTTTTTCTTTAATTTCATGCAGCTCTAATGGATGGTTTTTGTCAATTGGACATGCCAGAATATCCATCATTGTCTTATTCATTTTAAATCCAGATAAATTGGAACTCCTTTTTGACTAGATAAAAGTGCCGCCTCTGCAATTTTTGTAACATTTACTGCCTGTTGAGGTTCTACAATCAATTCATTTTTTCCGTCTATTGCTCCTATGAAATTTTGAATTTCTAATAACAGGGGTTCTTTATGCTCATTTCTTGGAATCTCTGTTTCGTCTTTTTTTCCTACTTTAATTTCTTGGGAAATAAAGTCCGATACAATTACAGCATCTGTACATACTGCACTAAAGGTTCGTACTTTTTTTGGTGTTATCCAGTTTGAAAAAATAGTCGCTGTCTTGTTATCTTTATAACCTAACATTATGTTTGCAAAATCCTCATGTTCATGATTTATTTTCCCTGATCTTGCAAATACAACATATGGCATTTCATCAAATAACCAATTAGCAGTATCAATATCATGAACCGAAGTGTCATAAATTATTCCAACATCTTTGATGTGAAGAGGCATTCTATTCTCACGATGAAATTCCAACAGCACGAGTTCACCATATTTTTTTTGCTTGACATAATTTTTCACAATATCAACTGCTGGGTTGAAGCGTTCAATATAACCACAGGTAAGTATAACTTTATTTTTTTGTGCTAAATTTTTTAATTTTTCACCTTCTGATGAATTATAGGTCATTGGTTTTTCAACAAAGACATGTTTTTTTGCTTCAATTAGTTTAGTTGCAATAGCTGTATGAGTTAATGTTGGGGTGACCACAAAAGCTGCTTCAAACTTTTCGGTTCGAATCAAATCATCTAATGAATCATAATAATTAACAGAATATTTTTCACCGTATTCTTTACTTCGCTCTGCATTTGCATCACAAACTGCTACAAGAACTCCAAGCTGTGATAAAATTCTTGTATGGTTTTTTCCCCATCCCCCTGTACCAATTTGAACAATATTCATCTAGTACACCACAGTTAACCAATGGGAATAGTCATCATTTTTGTTCATTACAATGTCTGTGTATTCATCCATCATCTTTTTAGTAATATTTCCGGGTTTTCCATTTCCAATTTTTTTACCATTCATTGAGATTATTGGTGTAATTTCAGCAGCGGTACCTGTAAGGAAAATCTCATCTGAGGCCATTAATTCGCTTCTAGTAACCTCCTTTTCTAATACCTCAATATCAAGATCTTTTCCAACCTTGATTACTGTATCTCTGGTGATTCCCTCAAGAGCTGAAGAAGATAAGGGAGGTGTTATCATTTTACCATCTCTTACAATGAAGATATTCTCGCCAGGGGCTTCACTTACATTTCCATTATAATCAAGTAATATTGCCTCATCAAATCCATTTCTTTTTGCTTCTTGGGTTGCAATAATTGAATTAAGATAGTTTCCTCCCATCTTTGCCTGAGTTGGAGTAGACATGTCTGAGAATTTTCTCCATGATACCACCCCTGCAGTAATTCCATTTTTATTAAATAAATCACCAAAGGGAAATGAAAAAATTCCAACATTGGTTGGAGCTTTTTCTGTTACATGTAAATTTATTCCATAATCTCCTACAAAATAGAATGGTCTTATGTAACACGATTTTTTTATTTTATTTTTTTTGCATATTCCTATTATAGCATCACTGATTTCTTTATCAGAAAAATTAAGTGAGATATTATAAAATTTCCCTGATCTTCTAAATCGTTTTACATGCTCATCTAACCTAAACAAAAAAAGATTTTTTCTATTCCAGTATGCTCGAATTCCCTCAAAAATTGATGTTCCATAATGTATTGCATGTGTTGTAATTGGAACCTTTGCTTTATCAAGTGTTACAAATTTTCCATCAAACCAAACATATTTTGAAAGTGGAAGACTCACAAAAAAATCTCAATGTCTTTAGTACTTAATCTATTCGGACCATCCTTCTATGGGAAATTTCATTCCTAATACACGTCTAGTCTTATCCTCATGTTTTGAATATTTTTCAATTACATTCCAGTTTTCTTCAATAATTTTTCCTACACCTTCAGTAACGTCCGCCTTCCAATCGGATTTTTTACCCAATACGGCCTCATACATTTTTTCTTTCACAGACGCAGCAGAAAGCGGTTTTCGTTCTCCTATTCTGGGTTTAAGCCTGTATAATTTTAGCATGTATCCTTCAGCTTTATCTCCAGTGTATGAGAAATAATCTCCTTTCACCCCTGTGAGAATTCTTTTTCGCAATTTCCAAGATTTCAGAGACAAAAGTGGCGGCAAGTATTTTTTGAAAGGTGCATCGAAGGTATAATCATCGGTTATCAAAACAGAATCACCAAATACTGATTCTATCATTTTTTTTCTAACCTCAAAATTAAATGGAAAACTTTTACTGGTTACCTCTTTTTCCCCTAACTTGAAAATTACGGGCATTACTTTTACAATATTTGCTTCCTCTTTTAGATGATTAATAATTTCAATATGGGCATTAGTTAGTGGATTTAGATGTGCAAGATATAGGATTGTTGTCAACCATCAATGGCTTAAAATGGGTTATATTTCAATGATTGACTTTTTTTATTTTAACGGGAAAAATTTGGATAAGAAACAGAGCCTGTTTTTAATAAATTATCTAAGATTAATTTGAAAAATGAATATGATTATCCGTAGGATTCGTCCTTGACTTCAAAGCTTCCATCTTCACGCTTGTTGTGATAGGTAACAAATCCCCTAGGTGTTAAAAAGTCCATTACACCATCAATTGTTCCTTGCCATCCACAACAATAAACGATTGTATTTTCTTTTGTAATTTTGTCCCCAACTAGTTCTTCTAGTGGTGAAATTCCATTTTCTCTTGGTCTAAGGAAAGTCTCAACTCTTCCTACTTGACCAGACCATGATCTGTTAAACCATTCTTGTGGTCTACTGATTGCTGCTCTATATTTGAAATTCCATTCTTCTTTTCCTCTTTTAGTACTATCATTTTCTAAATCAGTTAGCAAATCTTTGTAACTTAACTCATCGACATAGCTTGCACCATGAAGAACAACAATTTCTCTTTTATCTCCTACCGCATGAAGATGTTGTGCAAAACTAACAAATGGTGCGATGCCGGTTCCCCCACCAATACAGACAATACGTCTAGTATCTTTTTCTCCATTTGGAAGAGTGTCTTCAATCAAAAGTGCCAAACCTGTAGGCTTTAACCATTTTATCTTGTCACCTTCCTTTGAATTGAATAGTTGTGTAGTTAGTCTACCTGGAAGTGGTTTTCTAACCCATCTAACTACAAGCTCAACATATTCTTTGTTTTCAGGATGAGAAGCGATTGAATATGCTCTTCTAACAATTTTATTATCTTCAGCGGGATTTGGTAATCCTAATGTGATAAATTGTCCTGCTTTGTATTCAGGTACTGGACCCTCATCAGGAACTATTCGTATAATTATGAGATCCTCCTTTAATAATTGAATATATTTTATGGTTGCCTCGTTATCTACTACCATACGATTCAATCAAGGAAATATGCGGTTAAATATCTTGTGCTATTTTTTACAAAAAATTTGTATCAACAGCCAAACGTTAATAACCAATTTTAAAAACGTAATTCGGTCAGAATACTGACAATTGGGCCGGTCGTCTAGTCCGGTAGGATAGGTGCATGGCATGCATCGGATCGAGGGTTCAAATCCCTTCCGGTCCACTTTTTTTCAATTTCACAATTAGTTGTTCTAATTCAAAATCTTTTTCTTTTGAAATTTCTAAAATTTCTTTTTCTGAAACTTTTTCTTCAAGATTTATCATAGCTTGCAAGGCACTTTTTCTTACTTCAATATTAGAATCTAAAATATAATTATGAACTATGTCTTTTGCTTCTTTTGCTCTAAGATGTCCCAAAGCTCCCAATGCGCAAGATCTTACCATGGAATGTTCATCGTTTACAAGATCAATGATAGTAGGAATTGCGCTGATGTCATTTCTATTTGCTAAAACCAAAGCTCCAAACCCTCTAATGTTTTTGTTTGAATCCTTTAGACTGTTAATTAACAAATTTGAAATCTTATTTTTATTTAAAACCAAAGAGCTAAAGGCTTCTCCTCTTACTTTAATATCTGGATCATCTAGACAGCCTATAATTTTTTGTATAATTTTAAAATCATTAGTAGATTCTAGAATTTCTAAAATTTTGATTTTATCTATACTTGTTCCTAATTCTAGAATTTCAATTTCCTGCCCCAATTTACTATTCTAATAGTATATCATACTAATAATAATTGAATTTTTTGAAATTTTATTTTTCTCCCCCAAAACCTCTTCTAGATTTAAATTATCCTTAAATACCAAATTACACATGTCAACCGAAACAAGAGACACAGTATACATTGGTAAGAAACCACTTATGGCATATGTGACATCTGCCTTAATTCAATTGGCAAACTTACCTGCTGTCAACATCAAAGCCAGGGGAATGAGCATTGGACGTGCTGTAGACGTTGCCCAAATCATCGCTCGCAAAACAGAAAATGCAGGATATACTATCGGATATATTAAAATCGGCTCTGAAGCATTAGAGTCACAAGATGGTAGAACCAGAAATGTTTCAACTATAGAAATTGAAATAAAGAGAGCCTCATCGTAATCTCCCTTTCTTGTAATTTTTATTTTTATTCTCTTTTTGTTAATCCATACTTTTTCTCTAGTTTTCTAAACTTGGGTAATTCAACCAAGTCATTAAATTGATCAAAATTTACAACTTTTTGTTTAAATTTAGTCGTAGCTCCCGTTTTTTTAAGCTCTTTTAGTATATTCATTGTTGCAAAAGAATTTGCAAATAATACAGATAGAGGATACAAAATTATGTTAAATCCCATCTTATGTAATGCAGCTGCAGAACTTAATGGGGTTGCACCTCCTTCAATCATGTTTGCGACCAGTGGTGCTTTGATTGACTTTCCAATTTGTTTCATTTCATCAATCGATTTTGGTGCCTCCACAAAAATAGCATCTGCTCCTGTTTTTTTATTTTGTAGTCCTCTTTCTATTGCACTATCTAGTCCTTCAGTAGCTCGTGCATCCGTTCTTGCTACAATTATGAAGTTTTTGTTTTGTCTTGCATCAATTGCTGCACCGAGTTTTTCGGTATACTCTTCTTGTGAAATAACTTCTTTTCCTTTCATATGACCACATCTTTTTGGCCATACTTGGTCTTCTAGAAAAATTCCAGAGGCTCCCGCAGTTTCTAACTCTTGTACTAATTTCCAAACACTTAGAGCATTTCCATATCCTGTATCTGAATCAACAATTACTGGAACCGATACTGCTCGGCAAATTCTTCTTGCATTATCCACTGTTTCTGTTGCTCCAATAAACCCATAATCCGGCATTCCAAACAACGTAGCTGAAGTGCCATAGCCAGTTTGAAACATTGTTTCAAATCCAACTTTTTCTGCAATTTTTGCGCCAATTGCGTCATACACCCCAGGAATAACAATTGGCTTGTTTGATTTTAGCATCTTCTTGAGGTTTGCCATAAACTGAACTTGGTTAGGGATTATTTATGATTTAGACCTTTAATTTTGTAAGATTTTAGAATCTATTTCAATTGTTTTCTTAATTCTTGATTTATTACCCTAGAATAAGAAATTGATTCGTTGTTTTTTGCGATCAATTTGGCTTGCAAAAGACGAATTTTTTTGTCAAGTACATCATCAATCATAATGCTAATTCGTTTACTCATAAAAAAAGTCAAAAATACCTCAATTTATTATTTTTAACAAAATCCCAAATTTGGGAAGAAAGACAAATTTTAAATTGATTAAATTTTTGGAGATAGAAAATGGCAAAAAAATGTTCACGATGTAGAAAACAATTTGAAAGTAATGATGATAGTGCTTATTGTTCTTTTGAGTGTGCTTACAATCTTAGCAATTTGAATATATAGAAAACAAATTTTATTCTTGTGCACCAAATGTAATTCTATCAGCCAATGCTTTTGGAAAATACTAGGGTTTTGCCTTGAAAAAAATTAAATAGTGTTGGTAAAAATTCTCATCCGTACCAAAAAAGAATTATCTTCCTTAATTATAGAAAAATTACTTAAAACGACTAAAGTGAAGTTATTCTATTTTAATCCGTTTTACTTTCTTCTTGGTACTCTGCTCGTTTATTTTTTTTAGTTCATTTTCTAGAAATGTTTTGTACTTTATGGTCTCTTCATTAGTCATGTGTGTAATGTTTGAGCTAAGAACAGAACCCATGCTAAAAATTTTCTCAAGCAGATCCATTGCGACAAATTTTCCAACATTTCCTAATCTAAAAAGAACATCTAGCTGTGTCTTGACAATATCATTAATCTTGTTAACATCTGCAGCAGTATCTGACCCTTTTTTTGTTAATTTGTACTTGCCATCTTTAGCCTCTTCAATTAGTCCTTCATCTAGTAATCTTCCTAACAAAGGATAGATCAATCCAGGAGATGGCTTCCATATTCCATTACTTTGCTCAACAGCATAGTCTATGATCTGTTTGCCGGTGTGATTTTTTTCTTTTAACAACTCTAGAATGAAATATCTTGAAAATCCTCTAGGAACAGAACTCCCAACTCTTTGGAACCACTCAGAAATCATCACTAGTGATATCACTAGTGATATATATTAAGAAATTGGTTTTGGCTCGTTATTACATATTTAACACGTCTCGGAAGAACTCACTCTAAATGGTACAGTCTATCGAATTTGATCTGATCATTTGTGGTTCTGGATTGGCTGGTTTGAGGGCTGCCATTGAGGCTGCCAAAAAAAATTCCAAGATAAAAATTGGAATTGTCTCAAAGGTCCAGGTAATGCGTTCTCATTCAGTTTCTGCTGAAGGTGGAACTGCAGCAGTTCTTTTTGAGGATGAAGGTGATACGATCGAATCTCACATTTATGATACTGTCAAGGGCAGTGATTTTCTAGCAGACCAAGATGTTGCCAAAAGATTATGTGAGGAAATGCCAAAAGAGATTCACCAACTTGATCATTGGGGAATGCCATGGTCTAGAAGAAAGGATGGACGAATTGATCAAAGAAACTTTGGTGGTTATAGTTTCCCAAGGGCTACTTATGCATCTGATAAAGTTGGTTTCTTTGAGATGCAAACCTTGTATGATACTTGTCAAAAATTTGAAAATATAGAATATCTCAATGAGTGGTTTGCAACATCCATTATTCATGATGGAAAAAAATTCATGGGTCTTACTGCTATAGAAATCTCTTCAGGTAACTTTTACCAAATAAAAGGAAAAGCCCTGATCATCGCAACTGGTGGAGCTGGAAGAATATACAGCTTTTCAACATATGCATTATCCTCAACTCCTGATGGCTTGGATATGGCATATCGAGCTGGTATGGCACTAAAAGATATGGAGTTTGTTCAATTCCATCCCACTGGAATTTTACCATCTGGTATATTGATCACAGAAGGTGCAAGAGGGGAAGGAGGATATCTACTAAACAATAAAGGTGAACGTTTTATGAAAAAATATGCATCTGGATTAATGGAGCTTGCTCCACGTGATATCGTTTCAAGAGCAATCATGACTGAAATCAATGAAGGTAATGGATTCAAACATGAAACTGGGGTTGATTGTATGAAACTTGATTTGAGACATATAGGTGATGAAAAAATTAAAGAAAAACTAGGAGGAATCAGAGAAATTTCTATAAAATTCTCAGGGGTCGATCCTGCAGAAGATGTTCTTGATATTAGACCAGTTTGTCATTACATGATGGGTGGAATCCATACTGATATTGATGGAGCAACAGAATTGCAGGGTGTTTGGGCTGCAGGTGAGGCTGCATGCAACGGTGTTCATGGCTCAAATAGACTTGGTGCTAATTCTACCTCTGAATGTATAGTATGGGGGAAAATTACAGGAAGTCTAGCAGTTGATTACATTGAAAAAAATACCAACTCTGATCCTTGGCCTCATAACCTAGTTACCCTAGAAGAAAAGAGAATCTACGATGGAATCTTTAGAGGTAATGGAGATGCAAATCCTTACGAAATCATACAAGAACTAACTGATACTATGAATGATAAAGCATATGTTTACAGAAATGAAAAGGATTTAGTTGAAGGATTAAAGAAGATACGCGAGTTAAAGGAACAAACCTGGAAACATGTTGATGACAGTGCAAAAGAATTCAATACTAATTTTATTAATGTAATGGAACTTGACTCTATGATTAGAACCGCAGAAATTGTTCTAATAGGGGCAATCAATAGAAAAGAATCAAGAGGAGCTCATGCAAGGACGGATTATCCAAAACGTGATGATGTAAACTTTTTACATCACACACTTGCATATTATGATCCAAAGGAACCAATCATGAAAACACATCCCGTAACAATTACAAATTATCAACCAGTGGAGAGAAAGTATTAGATGAAACCCATAGATGAAAACAAAGAAGGCATTGGAGGAATGATTAATCCTCGAAGATATGGTATAGAGCGAGTTGCATACTTGTTAATGAGATTAAGTGGACTAGGATTACTTGCATATTTCATTGGTCACATTTATGAAACAAGCAAAATTTTACAAGGAAAATTTGGATGGAATGAGGTTTTGGAAATAACTCAAACTACTGAAGGTCACGTTCTTTTGGCAATTGTAATTGCGATGTGTGTTTTTCATACTGTAAATGGAATCAGAGTAATGCTTGGTCAAGGAGGAGTTGGAGTTGGAAAACCTGCAAGGCCTGACTATCCATACATTCCAGCATCGCAAAATGCCAAGCACAAGATAGGCATCTATTCGGCAATAGTTTTAGCAGCAATTGCCATGATGTATGGTCTTGGAGTAATGTTTGGTGAGTAAAATGAGAGAAAGTATAATCATGAAAATTCATTATGGAACTGCCCTAGCTGCAGTAGCCCTTGTCGCAGTACATGTTCTGATGCGTCTAACACTAAACTTTGCGGAATCCTTAGAATATGAAAATGTAATTGCAAACTATCAATTCCTGCCATATGCTGGAATGCTCGAAATAATTTTGATCCTTTTGTCAATACATGGATTCAACGGGTTGAGAGTTATTTTGCTAGAATTAAAACAAGGAAGAGTATATGAAAAAGCTGTATCATATGGTTGTGTTGTTGCTATGGTAGGATTAATTGCCTATGGTTCACGAACAATAATAATGGTAAACATGGGGATGGTATAGATGACACAAGTGCCTAGTATAGCAGAAGAGCGAGCATCAACAACTATTTCCTCATCAAAGTCAGTAACACTCCGTATTGCAAGATATAATCCTGAACATGATAAAGAAAGAAAATTTATGGAATTTTCCATTCCATACGAAAAATGGACTACTGTCTTAGAGGTAATTCTTGAAGTAAAGAAGCATTTTGATCATTCAGTAGCAGTTCGTTATTCATGCAGACAAGCAACCTGTGGTTCCTGTGGAATGATAATTAACGGTAAACCAAGGCTAGCTTGCTTTACAAAAATTAGTGAATTAAATTCGGATGTAGTGACAGTGGAACCTATGAATAATTTTCCAATCATACGTGACTTGGCAGTAAAATTTGAACGACTCTTTGATTCACATCGCAAAATAAAACCATATTTGATTCGTGATGATTCTGAAATTACCTCAGATGAGAAAGAATTTCTACAATCTCCCGAGGAAGTAGAGCAATACATTCAATTTTCGAATTGCATTAAATGTGGGTTATGTAACTCTGCATGTCCAACTATGGCCACAGACTCCTCTTTTGTTGGTCCACAGGCATTGGCCCAAGCATACAGATACGTTGCAGATAGCCGAGATAAGGGAAAGGATTCCAGGCTAAAAATCATTGACGATTCTCACGGTATATGGAGATGCCACTTTGCGGGTTCATGTAGCCAGGTATGCCCAAAAGGAGTAGATCCTGCAATGGGAATCCAATTTCTTCGTGGCTATCTTTTAGGATTTAGAAGTTAACCTGATTTTTTTGGATTAGGGCTATTATTTACCTGATTGTTAATCTGCTCTGCCATAAAGTGATTTGAGACATTGACCTTAACATCATCTATTCCATCTACAGTCAAAAGATTATCATGAATATCTTGGCAGATCTTAAATCCAAACACTGCAGGACAAAATGGGCTAGTTAAATGCAAATCAACTTTTACATTACTCTCATTGATATCTACTTCATCAATCAATTCTAATTCTGTAATGGTAGTGTTTATTTCAGGATCTACAATCTTTGATAGTTCATCGAAGATTTTTACTCGAAGTTGTTTGAGATCTTGACTCATGTGGGCAAAAGCGTTGATGCTATATATAACCATTCTAAAACCTTAGATGATGTATCGTTCACGTCTTGGGAATGATTTGAGTGATATTACCTTAGATTATGTTTCATCAATAAATGATGACTCTGAAATTATTCTATTTGATATTTTAGGAAGTCAAGCACATGTTTTGATGTTACAAGAAAATAAAATAATTACCAAAAATGATGCAAAAAAAATCCTAACTGCATTAGAATCCCTAAAAAAAGAAAAATTTGATTCATCTTCAAATGCAGAAGACATTCATGAATTAATTGAATCGCTTGTTATCAAAAAAGCTGGAATGGCAAGTGGAGGAAAAATGCATACTGCAAGATCTCGAAACGACCAAGTTACATTAGATATCAGAATGAAAATAAGAAACGACATAAACATTCTCTGCAACTGCTTACTTGATACAATAGAAGCTCTAGTATCCTTGGCAAAGAATCATCAAAAAACAATCATGCCACTATACACCCACTTACAGCATGCTCAGGTTGGATTATTTTCTCATTATCTTTTGGCCCATGCAGATGCTCTGTTTCGAGATTTTGAGCGTCTATATGATGCATATGTTCGTGTAAATCAAAGCCCTTTAGGTGCTGGACCTGTAGGTGGAACAAGTATTCCAATTGATAGGCACAGTACAGCAAAGATGCTTGGATTTAATGGAATTGTTGAAAACTCTATTGACGCAACTAGTACCCGTGATTTTGTTGCAGAATATGTTGCAATGATTGCAATTTTGATGACTAATCTTAGTAAAATTTCAGAGGACTTTGTTCTATGGTCTACTACTGAATTTTCCTTTATTGAAATTTCTGATGAATTCACCTCACCATCAAGTGTAATGCCTCAAAAAAAGAATCCGGATATTTTAGAATTAACAAGAGGAAAGACAGCAGAAATAATTGGAAACCTTACTGCTATTCTTTCTACAATCAAAGGACTATCCACAGGCTATGGAAGGGATTTACAACAAATCAAATCCTCTATTTGGTCCACATCTAAAACCTCCATCAGTGCATTATTGATTTTAAAATCAATGCTTTTGACTTTACGTGTGAATGAAAAACAAATGAAAAAAGCCACAGATTCAAGTTATTTGATTGCACTTGATATTGCAGAAAAACTAGTTTTAAGAGAAATTCCCTTTAGAACGACACATAAAATTACAGGATCTTTAGTTCAGCAAGCACACAATTCCAAAAAATCTTTGAATAAATTAACCACTAAAGAAATTAAAAAATCTGTACAGGGTACTAAAGTTGATCCTAAAATTGTTTCAGAAATAATAAAGTCTACCACAGTTGTTTCATCTTTAAAAGATAGAATTTCTTTTGGCTCCTCAGGTTATGCTGAACAAAAACGAATGATACAAGACCGTATTAAAAAAATCAATGACTACAGAACAAACACAACAAAACGAGAAAATGAAATATCTAACGCATTAGAAAACTTGGCAGAAAAAATTTCTGTTTTAATAAAATAGACATCAGAAAATTTCTTTTTTATTTATCTCCTAATTTTGAAGTGAAATTTGTGCCTAATTATGATATTCAATTAGTTATGTTTTATGAAATAGATTTTATTTCAGAGTATTTAGTTCACTGCTTGTTCATTTAGCTATTCAAAAGCACTGAATACTGTACTTAGAGAATATTTTTAGTGAAATATATTAGTGGTTTTACCAAATGTCCAAATTGTGCCGAAGATGGATTGACAGTTCCTTTGTCTGAAGATGAAAATGGTTTAGTTTGTGCCTTGTGTGATTCATCCTACTAATTCATATTCTTGAATAATTTATTTTCTAAAAAGTTTATTCTTGGAAAATTGTACAATAATTTTTTAAAGTTCTTTTATCAATTTGTATTATTAATTTGAAAAACTATAACCAAAAATTTACTTAAAATTAGCGGGTCTAGAGGGATTCGGACCCTCGACAACCGGATTAAGAGTCCGGTGCGCTACCTGGCTGCGCCATAGACCCACAAAAATTGCTGTGCCTAGTGTTGTTATTAATCTTAAGATTCTAAAGAAAATAAAAATTAATTTTGAGTAGCTGTAACTTCGTTGTACTTTTCAAGAATTGCTGTTAGTACAGTTGAAACTGGTACATCATTCATCTTTTTCTTCTCAACAAGAAGTTTTTGGTATGCATCTAATGTGATGTATACGGGGATTGAACCATTTCCTTCAAGTAAACCTCTTACATTGTAGAGCGCAGTTTCCATTCCTTTTTCAGCAGACTTTGCAAACTTTGCCTTGTCTAAAATGGCACCTAATGGACCAAATGGCATTACATAATCTACTGTCATAGTAACTCTGGTAAGATTATTACCTAGAGACTTGAATTCATTTGTAATTTGCCATCTTTTGAATGGACCTTCAAATTGTTTAGCAGTAATTTTTTCGTTTTTGATAAATTCTGTCGTTTCACAATCCCATTCTAATCGTTTACCACTAAAATCACCAATTATTCTAAAAGTTGTTCCAACACCCATTCCTTCTTTGATATCCATAGGAACAACAGTCATTCCTACAGCGTCATTTTTGATTTGATCAGAAACATGTTCTGGTCTTGCAAAATATGTGAAAACATTATCTACTGGTGTTTTAATATCGATGGATTTACTTACGATAGTCAACGAGTAAATATTTTGCCGATTAGGATTTAAAGGTTTTGAAGATTTTCCAGTCCAAATCGATTAACACTTTTTTTATGGTATAAAATCAATTAGGTGAATGAAAAAATTGCGATCAGTTACTGTAATAATATTTTTAATCATGGCAATAGTGCCGATTTTTTCTGAGGCTAATGGACATTCAATGTTTAATTCTGCTGAATCAACTTTGGGTGGGTATAGAGTTCAAGTTGCTACTTTACCTGAATTTCCACAAATAGGAGAAACTTCACAGATTCTTTTTCGAGTTACTGATATAGATTTTGAGGAAGTAGACCGATTTACATTAGGTGCTAGATTTTTTTATAACGACCAACAAATTGATACAATACCTGTAAAGTCGTATCAAGGTGGACATGTAGAATTGGATTACATGTGGAAAAACTCAGGAAATCATATTGTTAGAGTTGATTTGTATGACATGGATGGGACTTCAGGAGTGTTAACTTATACATTTAACATGGGAACTCAAAATCCATTTGGATATATTTTCATTGTATCCATTGCAATAGGTGCTGTAGCTTTAGGAGTGGTTGTAACATACATCTATTTTCCAGAGAAACTAAAATTCAAATCTAGGTCCTAGTTTCGATGGTTGATTTTGTAATTTTAAAGGCAAATAAAGTAGTAAGTAAAACCATTGCAAATAACAAAATCCCAACTCCTAAATGAATTGCAACTAAGACTGCATGAAGTTTAAGATCTATTACCATTGCACCTAATGTGATTTGTGCAATTACAAGGGTAGCTGCAAAAGTACTTGTGAATTTTATTTTTCTACCTGCATTTTTATTAATCCAACTGGCTACTGATGTAGCAATAACTAGTGTTCCCGTAGTTGCTGCAACAAATCTGTGAATCCATTCGATAAGATATTCTTCATTTGGCATCACCCCACTAGGGCAAAGAGGCCATTCTGGACAGGTTAATCCAAGTCCAGCAGCTGATACATATCCTCCAACAAACATCAAAGAGTATAGTACAATTAGAGTCGATAAAGCTAGATACTGAAGTGCCAATACTATTCTACGATAAATGAACCTTGCATACCAAGCGATGCATGGCCTGGAACGGTACAAATGTAATAGTATGCTCCTGGTGCACCTGCTGTAAATGTAGAGCTTCCAGATTCTCCTGCCTTTAATGGTGAGGTTGCTGCTGCAATTTCAGAGCCCCAAAGTGGATTATTAAAATCATCTGGGGTTGCTACAACACCAAATGCATGGAATCCTTTTCCTGCGTTTGTTGCAGTAAAGGTTATTTCATCACCAGAATTTACAACAAAGTCTGGATTGTGGCCTTCTTCATCTGTTAACGCATTAAACGCTAAATCGCTGAACCCATCTTCAGATTCTACAAAATCAACACTGAAATCATGGCTGACTCCTGTAGGGGCTGCAGCTTCTGCTGGGCCTTCAGATTCACCTACAATAATTTCTCCAACCATTCCTAAGTCCCTGTGTCCTGGAACAGTACAAATGTAATAGTATGTCCCTACTTCTGCTGGAACAAATTCTGACGAGCCAGATTCCCCTGATTTTAATGGACTTGAGGCGGCAGCAACTTCACTACCTGTGAAAATTCCACTAAAGCCTTCTTCGGCAGAGGTAACACCAAATGCATGGAATCCTTTACCAGCATTTTCCACAGTAAACACAATTTTGTCACCAACATTTGCATTAATTGTTGGATTATGTCCTTCTTCTCCTGTTAACGCATTAAACGCTAAATCACTAAATCCATCAGCAGATTCGACAAATTTCAAATCTTGTGTTATTGTTTTTCCAGTGGCAACTGCTGGAGCCCCATGTTCTTCTACACCGGCCATCATAGCAACAACTGGTGCTGGAGCTGAAATCCAATAATCCCACATTCCAAAGAAGATAGCCCCTCCGACAATACAGATTCCTAACATTATTGCCATCATTATTCCTGTTCTTCCAGGAGATGTTCGATATACAGTTTCATTTTCGCTCATTTCTCAATTTCTCCTAATTATGGTGAGGGTTCTTAGCCTCAAATGGATAATAGTATTTGCCTCCAAGACCAAATGGGTCGTGAATGTCTGCTGGTTCTCCTTTAGCAGAGCTGTAAATGAGGTTATACAAGAAAATTGCCATACTTACACCAATTAACATTGCGCCAACAGTTGCAATTTGGTTCCCAACTATCCATTCTGGAATTGGCGGGTAGTCAAAAATTCTACGAGGCATACCATAAAGACCAAGAATATGTTGTGTAAAGAATACCAAAATGGCTCCAATAAAGGACATAATGAAATGTACTTTGCCGGCAGTTTCATTATACATTCTTCCAGTTACATATGGGAACATGTAGTAAATGAAACCTATTTGTCCAAAGGCAATTGTTCCCATTACAAATAGATGAAAGTGACCAACTACCCAATAGGTATCATGGGTTGTAAAGTCTAATGGCATTGCAGCATTAGCAACTCCCCCTGCTCCTGCTGAGAAGAACAAGGCAATACCCCCAATTGCCCACATCATTGGTGTAGAGAATTTAATTCTGCCATTCCACATTGTAGCTATAAAGTTGAATACGTGCATACCAGATGCTGGTACTGCAGCCAAAGTTCCAATCATGAATACTGTTTTTTCAGTAAATGACATTCCTGTAGCATACATGTGATGGGCCCACGATGAGAAACTAACAATAGATAACAAAACAAATGCAAAGATACCTGAGGACTTGCTAAAGATGGGTTTTCTTGAAAACCTCGGGATAATTTCATACATCATTCCAATTGCTGGAATCACCAAGACATAAACTTCAGGATGGAAAGTGAACCAAAACAGATGTGCATATGCTATCGGGTCTCCACCCATCGCAGGGTTGAAGAATCCACTTACTCCAAGTCTGTCAGTAAGTAACATCAAAAGAGCAGCTGCAAATGTTGGAATTGCAACAATTACGATCATTGATGAGGTCAAAAATGCCCAAGCTAATAATGGGACTTGGCCGATTGACATGTCAGGGTGTTTACATTTCATAATTGTCACAACAAAATTAATAGCCCCAAGTACGGATGAAATTCCCAAAATCTTTAGCCCAAATATCCACATGTCAGCAGCTGGACCAGGTGAGCTAATGATAGAGTATGGAGGTGTAGCATACCAAGTAAAGTCAGCAAAACCTAACCAAACTAACGCAGCACCAGGAGGAATCATCCAAAATGCGATTGCATTAAGTTTTGGATATGCCATATCCTTGTATCTAACCATAATTGGAACAAAGTAGTTACCAACTGCTGATGCTGCTGGAAGTATAAACAAAAAGATCAATGTTGTTCCATGGACTGTAAAAATTCTGTTAAAGGTCATAGAATCTGCAATTATTTGTGAACCTGGGAAGAATAGTTCTGCTCGAATTATAAGAGCCAAAGCACCTCCCATGAACAAAAATGCTGTTGATGTGATAAGATAGAGCAATCCAATATCTGTGTGATGTGTTGAGAACATTATTTGCCACACTGGACGTGGTTTCTGTAGTTCGAGCACCATTAATTATCTACCTCGCAAATAATCGACTGATGTTTGGATAAAAGCGTTAGCATCATGATGATGGCTCCTCCACAATTAATTTTCCACGCATATTATAATGAATTAATCCACAATACTCTCTACACTGAATATCATGTTCGCCTGCTTTATCTGGTGCAAACCAAACAGTGTTTACTCTTCCTGGAACTGCATCCATTAAGACAACATAATCATGAATGTTAAAAGAGTGATTAACATCAGTAGACACTACTTCAAATTTGTAAGCTTTCCCAGCTTCAACATGCAAGGTCCCTATCTCTTTTGTTCCATCTTCATGTTCAAATGACCAGAACCATTGTTGTCCAGTTACAATTATGGTCTCAGCATCAGCAGGTACATGTTCAATTAGTCTTTCCACGTTCCATGCTTCAGCTCCAACCCAAACCATCAAAGCAATAATTACCCCAACGTAAATCCATTCGGCCAGTTAGAGTGGTGTCCCATTTATGCAGGACCTCCCCAGTCGCCTGCTTTTTCATATGCAGTTGGGGTTGCTTTTGGATGAGATTCTCTGAATCTCCAACAGAGCCAAATCATAGTTCCAGAAACTACAGCACCTACTACGAATGCTACAGTCATCATTCTAAAGAATAAATTCCAAATCAAAACTCTACGATCAATATATTCACCGGGTTCATCAGCTTGTGCAAAAACATATTCTACTGATGGAATAATAACCAAAACAGCCAATACCAAGAATATACCAAGCAAATCCCTCATTATCGGTGACTGTCGTGACCTATTTTTTCTATTTAAGGGTTTTCAAGATAATTAGCTACCAGTCTTGTTGGAAACGAGTTGGATGCATTACATTTATTCCAGCAATTGAAATCTTGCGTTCGTATTCTCTAAATATGTTAAGAGAAGCATTTGCAATGATTAATTCATACAAGTTTTCAGCAGAAAAAGAAACTATTGTAGAAAGCATTGCCTTGATCGGATCCATATGGGTTACTAGTACAACATTTTCATCTGGATGATTCTCAATCACATGATCGACCATCCCTAGTACTCGTTTTTTAACGTCTGCAAAAGTTTCAACTCCATTATGTGCAATTTCAAGTTCTCCATTGTAGAATTTCATGAATACATTTCCATGACTAGAAAAAATTTCATCATAAGGCATTCCAGTAAATTTTCCCATATCAAGTTCAATTAACCGATCATCAATTCTTACATCAATAGAATTGTGTTTACCAACAATTTCTGCGGTATCTTTTGCTCTCTCTATTGGACTAGAATAAATTGTAGAGATATTCATCTCTTCTAAGAATTTGGCTGCTTTTTCTGCTTGATCAATTCCCTTTTCAGTTAAGGGTATCCCAGGTGTGCGTCCAGCTAGAACTCTTTGGGTATTGTTTGTTGCTTGACCATGTCTTAGAAAAATAATTGAGCCCATATAGATCGGACTTCAAATAGAGATAATAATAACATTATCAGATGAAAGTAGTGAAAGTAGGAATTATTGGTGGAACCGGTGGAATGGGAAAAGGTTTTGCATTGAGATGGTCTAAAAACAATGATGTAATAATTGGATCAAGAGACGCTTCACGAGCATCTAGTTCTGCCCAAGAATACACAAACCTAGCAAAGGAATCCTTTGGAGAAATTAATGGAACAATTACCGGAAAGGATAATCTTTCAGTTGCAAAAGAAAGTGATGTTTTAGTTTTATCCATTCCATATGAGAATATTGATTCCCTTTGCTCTGTAATTTTACCTGAAATTAAAGAAAGCTGTGTAGTAGTGTCACCAATTGTTCCAATGGTAAAAACAGATGTGGGATTTGAATTTATTCCAATTAAGGAAAACAAACCATATTCATATCAACTTGTTTCAAAATATCTCAAAGACAAATCAAAATTAGTATCTGCATTTCATGTAATCTCTGAGAAGAAGCTAGTTAATCCAACACTAGAACTTGATTATGATATTTTTGTTTGTGGAGATGACAAAGAATCAGTCGAAGTTGTAAATGGGTTGATAAATGAAAGCAAAGGATTAAGACCAATTTACTTGGGACCAGGGGAATTGTCCTATATGGCTGAAATTTCAACGCCATTGTTACTAAATGCGATGATTCGAAACAAAATAAAGAATCCTGGTATCAAAATTGTCTAACATAAATGAGTACTAATTACTATCGCAGGGGCAGAAATCCAACTACTGCCTTTGGGATTTTGTTTATTGTAATTGGAGGTATTGCATTAATTAGACAATTATTTATTTGGACTGAGGATTTTGTTTTAGAATTTTTGTTAAATTCAGAAATTACTAGCGAAAAAATTTCAGTTGCAACTATTTGCGTTGGTGTTTTTATTGTATTGTTAGGACTAAGAAAACATGCATCGAAGGGATGAATTTTTAAAATCTCAAAAGGTTTTGAGGCTTGCAACAATTGGTAAAGATAAAACCCCTCATATTGTACCTGTGTGGTATCTCTACCTTTCAAAAAAAATCTACATTGGAACAAACACCCTTACCCAAAAAGCAAGGAATCTAAAAAAAAATACACGTGTTGCATTTTGTGTAGATGTAGGAATTAGTGCCCCAAATATTTATGGTGTAATGGGAGAAGGATATGCAAATCTTATCGTCGATAAAACCAAAGTAAAAAATAATTGCAACAAAAATACTTTTACGATATTATAAAAATATGAAAAATAAATCAGCAATAGAGTTACTAAATGAAACAGATTGCATTATTGAAATAATTCCTGAAAAGTTTTCAGTTTGGAATTATTGAGAAACAAACTTTTCTATTTTATTCATTGCAGAGTCTAACACTTCAATGCTTGGCAAATACACTAATCTAAAATATCCACTTCCATATTTTTCTCCAAAACCAGAACCGTGTACTGTTAAAACTCCCTGAGTTTCCAGAAGCTTTGTTACAAATTCTTTGTCAGATTCATATTTGTTATTCTCAATCTTTGGAAAAGCGTAAAAGGCTCCTTTAGGATTTGAGCAAGATAAACCAGGCATTGAATTAAGTCTCTTGACTACAAGGTCTCTTCTCTTTTTACACTCTGAAACAAAATCAGAAATGTATCCTTGAGGTCCTCGCAATGATTCCAAGGCAGCATATTGAACTGGAAGATTTGTGGTAATTCTAACTCTTGCTAGTTTTGGAAGATGTTCACGCAATTGTTCAAGTTGCGGAGATTGATTAAAAGCAATGTAACCAATTCTCCAGCCAGTCATTAAATGGACTTTGGAGAATCCATTGAGAATAATTACAGGAGAATCTCCTGAAACTTTTCCTATACCTACAAACTTTTCATCAAAGACAATTTGATCATATATTTCATCACAAATTATGTAGAGATTGTGTTGATTGGCAAGATTCACTAGTTCTTTAAGAGATGATTCATTGAATACTACACCTGTAGGATTGTTTGGACTAATCAAACATATTGCAACAGTTTTTGGAGTAATCTTTGATTTAATATCATCAATGTCAGGAGTTGAATTAACCAAGTCTACTGCAAATTCAATTGGGACTCCTCCATGTAGTCTAACATATGAGGCATATGGTGGATAATATGGTCCAGGTAAAAGAACTTCGTCACCTTCTTCTACTATTGATGACATTACCATATCAAGTCCTTCAGAAACTCCATTTGTAATTAGAATGTCATCCAATGAAATTGAAAGTCCTTTAGCGTTTTCTTTTTTTGCAATTTCTTCTCTTAGTTCTGGTAGTCCTTCAGATGAAGAGTAGAAATTATTTCCATTTTTTACTGCATTGATCAAAGCTTCTTTTACATTGTCAGGTGGTTGGAAACCAAACTGAACAGGATCACCGATGTTAAGATAGTCAACTTTCATTCCACGCTGCTCAACCTTTCTTGCAGCAAGTATAATGTCTCTGATTGCATATTCTACCCCTTTTACTTTATTGGAAACTTTCAAAGTGTCTAGACAGATATTTAGGCCTGTTAAATTCTTAATTGTTTGGACTCGTTGCACAGTCTGGACAGTGCGGGCGGCTTCGGACCGCCAGGTCGAGGGATCGAAGCCCTCCGAGCCCTTTAGATTATTTTATTAGGTAAATAATTTCCAAGATTATGTGAATGAGGCCATCATGGTTCAAAATTGGTATAGGATTGACAATACTAGGAATGGTTTGGCTATCTGTTGTTTTCTCTGAGGGAGATAGAATTTCCGAAAATTTTTCATTAAAGTCATCAGATTCTGCTGAAATTGAATTGTATTTTGAAGGTAAAGACATAGGATATTACAGAATTTTTATGCCTGAGTTTTCAGGAGATGGAGTATTTGTACAGATTTTAGATAATAATCAGAATGTAATCTCGGATGGAATGATTGAAACTAAAATGGCAGTTGGATATTTTGATTTTGAACAAGAGGGAACACATGTTGCCAAGATTACAAATCTTTCAGAGGATCAGATGAATCTTGAGGTAGAGTTTGGTGACACAAATAGTAAAGAGATGATAATACCAGGAATAGTTATTCTAACTGGGGGATTAATGATAGTAATTTCATTATACTTTAAACTAAGAGACTATAGAATTGAGCAACCTGATGAAAATATATCATAAACAGGAATGCACTGAATTACATGACCGAAGATCAGAAATATATTAAATCCTAACCAGCTTGTTAAAAGTAAGAGTGCAATTATTGAAAATGGTAAAAATATCTTTAGTTTAGTGTGCTGTCTACTTTTTATTATAAGAAACCCTCCAATGGCTGCCAAAACAATACCAATTTCTAATGGTTGATGGGACCAAGAGATTAAACCATCAATGCCATAAACTTCATGTGACAAAGAATCACCAAATCCTGAAACCAGCTGAATTATAGAACCTATAATTACCAATTGAATACCTTTTTTTAAAATTCCTTTTACAGAATTTTTAACTAAAAGAATGAGACCTATAATTCCTGCACTGGTAATCATTGATACACCAGCATAAACTGAAATGTGCTGAATGGTCCAAAATAATTCTGGTTCTCTTTGTGTGTGTGATATTGCATCCCATATACCTCCAGATAAAATTACTACAGGACCAATAACAGCTAGAATGATACAAGAGAAATGAGATTATTTGGTTTTACTAGGGAAGAAACTGGATAATTTTTGGATTAGTTTCATTTCTTATGCTCTTTCTTTCTAGGTTATTTGAAATTTTGTAAATTATCGAATTAGTAAAATTCTACTTTATGGGTAATTTTTTGAATTAACTATATTAGACTAGAATAACTAGTGACTTTATGACTCCAGGAATAGGTTTAATGAAAAGAAGACTTGAGAAGGAGAGAGATGCTATCGCTCTTGCACTGTCTGGAATTGCAAAAAAATACAATACAAATCCGGAAAATGTTAAGACATTAGAGACAAAGTATCATTCTGATGCAGGTGATTGGTACGTGGCACTTGGATGGGATGATAAAAAAGCAATTCTAAAGATGGATTCAGTTTTAGCGACTATTACAGAAATTAAAGAAATTTAATCATCAAATTATTACATCAAATAGCATGACTAAGGCAATTGTTCTTGGCGGTTCAAGAGGTATAGGAAAAGCAATTTCTGATTCTCTAAAATCCATTAATTGTGATGTTTTTGCAGCCTCAAGGGAGATATCGATACTTCGAATCTCGACCAGTGTAAAAAAGATTTTGTAGATGCTCATAAAGAGACAGATATTTTGGTTCTCAATACTGGTGGTCCTAAAGCCAAGGAATTTTCTGACGTTACTGAGGATGACTGGAACAAGTACCACAATCAGTGTTCTTAGGGATTTTGTCTAATTTTACAGAAAATCAAAATTAATCAAGGAGGATATATTTTTTTGATTAGCTCAAGTGTAATCAAAGAGCCTAATCCAAAATTAATTATTTCGTCTGCCTATCGTGCAGCATTTAGCGAGGTTTTAAAGATTCTAAGTAAAGATTATGCTCAGAAAAACATCAGTTGCATCAACATTGCACCTGGTCCAATGAATACAGATAGAACTAAAGAGTTGATTGAGAATGTAGAAGAATTCCAAAAAACTCTTCCCTATGGGAAGACTTGGGGATCCTGCAGAGATTGGAAATTTTGTAAAATCAATAGTTGAGAATAATATAAAATATCTTTCTGGCGTTGTAATTAATTTCGATGGTGCAAATTCGAACTATGTTTTTTAAAATTATTTTTTAAATTCTACGTTTGGTGTGTCTGGTTGACCAGCAATTGCAATTAATCCCCTTCTCTGAGTTGTTGGAGTAGCTGCATTACTTCTTTTTCTACTTGTTTTCTTTGTAATCCAGTTTGCTGTGCGAATAGCTCAACTAACTCTGTGACTTTGTGTTGACCATTACAAGATTTCCAAAAGTCAACGATTGCTTGGTTTACCATAAATCCCTGGTCATGTTCATTAGCTAATACCATTGAACCATCTTCTTGTTGAACTAGTTTGCCTACACCTTGAGGTAAGGCAGTTTCATAATTTATTGGCGCAGGAGTATTTGCTCCAGTCCCCATATTTTTGATCTTGGTTTTGGCCTCCTCAGACATTTTATCCATAGACCAAGGAGGATCCCAAACAATGTCTACATTGACATTATTTACTCCTGGAACTTTTTTTACATATCTTGTTGCATCTTGTACTAGAGTCTCATGAAGAGGGCATCCTTGAGTTGTCATTGTCATTTTGATATTAACATCATTGTTATCAGATACGTCAATTCCATAAATCAATCCCATCTCAACAATGTTTAATGGAACTTCAGGATCCATGCATTGTTTTAAAGAATCTTCGATGGCAGATGGAGAAACTGTAGTCATATTGTAAAAAGCAGTTTAAAAAACAATAAAAACTTTCTATTAATTAGCTTCAAATAATTTTTTTATAGATTCTTCGTAAGGTGGTTTTGCTATCCCTTTTTCAGTAATGATTCCTGTAATTAGTTCAGGAGGAGTCATATCAAAAGCAGGATTTATCACGCCTATATCATCTGGGGCAGTTTTTTTGTCTCCAATACCTGTTACCTCAGTTCCTTGACGCATTTCAATTATTACGTCTTCTGCGTTGGTTTTCATATCAAATGTAGATAATGGTGCTGCAACATAAAACGGAATTCCATGTTGTTTTGCCATTGTGGCTACCTGATAAGTGCCAATCTTGTTAAAGACATGACCTGTTCTTACTATTCTGTCAGCTCCAACTACTACTTTGTTTACAAGACCATTTGCCATACTATAACCGACAGCAGTATCTGGAATTAGGCTAACATCAAATCCGTCATGTTTTAACTCAAAGGCAGTTAATCTGGAACCTTGCTGAATTGGTCGTGTTTCAGTTGCAATTACCTTAACATTTTTTCCGTTTTCTCTGGTGGCCCTAATTACCCCTAGTGCAGTACCATATGCCACAGTAGCAAGGGCCCCTGCATTACAATGAGTCATAATTGTGTCATTGTTTTCAAACAAAACCGATCCATTTTGTCCCATTTTTTTATTAATTTTAATATCATCTTCTGCCATTTTTTTTGCTTCATCAATAATTAATTCTTTAATTAGATCAACTGATGTTCCGTCTTTTGCAACATTCATTATTTTGTTTAGTCCCCAAGCCAGATTTACAGCAGTTGGTCTTGTTTCAAAGAGTATTTTTTTTGCTTTTTCCAAATCGGAAATTAGTTCTTCTTTTGTTGTACCTTTGCTTTGCAATGCAGCTAATGCTAATCCAAATGCTCCAGATACTCCAATCGCAGGAGCTCCTCGTACAACTAGAGTTTTAATTGCATTGGCAACTTGATTAAAATCATCATATTCTACAAATACAAGTTCGTTAGGTAATTTTGTCTGATCAATCATTCTGACTTTGTTATCTTTCCACTCTACTGTTCGTAATGATGAATCTATTTTATTTGTGGAATCATTCAATTTAATTTAAAAAATTTTTAGGTATATTTAAAATAAATCATACTACTATTGTGACCTAGTATAGGATTGTTTTCCTTTAACATATTTTTTTGCGATTAATTTTGAGCCTTTTACTTTTTTGGTGTACATATTATTGATTTTATCAATCTGATAGAAATCATTCTCATCAATTAATGAAAGGTTTGGAATAACACAATGTCCTCCAATGAAGCCTGGAAACATTTTTGGCCTATTGCCAATAAATTTATGAATTTCATCGGAAAATTCCCACATTTCATCATAATCAACATGATGTTTTTTTGCTACAAGATTGCTAATTTGTGCGTAATTGATTAACCAGCCGTAATAAGTCGTATCTATCACTATCTTTGCTAATTCTAGGGTAATTGGATCAGACATTTTCTTTGTCTTTACTTTGCATTTTTTCATTAGTTTGGAATATTCTAAAGATGCCCATTTTTTTCTTGGAGCATTTTTTTCTAAAGCAAAAAATTTCGTATATCTTTTTAGATCTTTAAGCATTCGTTTATGAACACCTCTCGTAGCACTATAGATTACAGGTATTGAAAGTTTATCTTGGATTTTTTTTGTAGTGTATGGTCTAATAGTACTGTGAATCACAATACATTCTGGATTGAATTTTTTAGATAAGGAAATTACATTTTTTATAAATTTTTGATTAAAGGGAATACAAATGTGTAAAAACGTGGATGGAAAAGCTTCATATTTTTTGATTTTAGTTTTGTTTATTAATTTTGTATCAATGTCATAACCAACTGTTAGTTGTACTTTTGAGATCAAATTCAAAATTGGATTTCCTATTTCGCCTAAACCTGCAACTATCTGTTTTTTCTTTTCCAAAAAATCTTCAAATCAAATAAATGAATGTTTTATAATAACTTATAAAGTAAAAATTATTTTTACAAAAAAAATGAATAAATATTTTTATTCTTAGTTTGGAAAAATTATACAAAACATCTAGCCTGTTTGGCATATACTTAATAATTTACTTAAAATGGTACTAAACCAGTGTAGATAAATGCAAACTCCAGGCGATGAAACAAATAAAAAAAAATTTGAATCGCAATATTATGAAAAAAAGTCATTATGGGATCCTGCTAGTACTGAAGAAGTAGATAAAAAGCGTATTGACAGAGTTTTAGAGTTAATATCAAAAGAATCAGAAAGTCTTCTGGATGTGGGATGTGGAAATGGAATTCTTTGCAATCAAGCAAAACAAAAAATTTCTTCTTTAAAAAGAGTGGTTGGTTTTGACCGAAGCCTTGAGGCAATAAAATATGTTAAAACGGATAAAAAAGTTGGCGAGGTAAATGATTTACCGTTTAAAAACAAGGAATTTGATACTATTTGTGCTCTAGAGGTGCTAGAGCATTTGAATTTAGAAACTTACCAATTAGCGTTGAAAGAGATTTCTAGAGTTGTGGAAAAAAAGATCATAATCACTGTTCCATATGAGGAGAAACTTGAGAAAAATATGACAATTTGTAAAAGTTGTCATAAAATGTTTAATAGAAATTATCATATGCGGACCTTTAACAATGACAAAATGAGAGATTTATTTTCAAAATGGGGTTTTAGCTTGAATTTAATTGAACCAATAGGAAAAAAGAAAGAAAAATTATTTCGGGAACAGTTAATCATATTTTTGAATGTAATTCGTGGTAAGAAATTTGATACTCATAAACGAGAAATGAAACATGCTTTATGTCCATTTTGTGGTTATCAAGAAGAAAAA
>PVMK01124838.1_pt1 | contig 47019 bp, 43 predicted proteins | sample 1853481 | NCBI WGS metagenome assembly PVMK01 (sample SAMN08533507, study PRJNA380276) | Marine sediment metagenome, whole genome shotgun sequencing project.
TAATGAAAACACTAAAACGCTCGCTTGATCCGAAGAATTTGCTGAACCCTGGAAAGGTCATCAGTATCGATCAGGACTAGTCTTAATGTTTCACGGTGGGAGGTCTTAAGCAGCACCCTGTTTTCTTGCACTGGCGATACAATCCCGTGCCTTGCGCCGACCAAGTTCGATCATTTCTGCGGCTCGGTCAAATTCTAAAGTGCCGCAGGCGTTGCGCGGTATTTCAATGACAACATCGGGCGGGTATGCAGCGAGTTTTTGCCGTGCAATGGTGCTCTGCATGGCGTCAAATGCCATGTTGGCGACGTCGTAAACACCCCAGTCTTTTTGATCTTCATCGCGGTCATCGCTTTGCCACTGCCCGATGTAGCTTTGGATATGCTTTCGCAGCGGCGACATTTCTGTTTCTTCAGATTGTTTCACTGCATGGTTCGAAAGCGATCTGTCCAGGCTACCGCCAAGATTTACGGCCAAAGTGATGTCCGTCTGGTCATCGAAAGTGGGTGCTATCGGCACCGGGTTAAGCACACCACCGTCAATGAGGTGTGTTTGTTTGTACCGGACCGGAGTAAAGAACATCGGCAGCGAAATAGAGGCTCGAATAGCATCAAACAATCTTCCACTGCTAATCCATATTTCCTTTTCGTTCTCCAGATCAACCGCAACGGCGGTAAACGGTATCGGTAACTCTTCAATGGTCTTGTCCCCGACCAACTCGACGAGTGTATTGATGATTTTGTCGCCTTTTACAAGACCGTTTTTTCCCCAGGACAGGTCCAGTAACGTCACGATATCCAGCTTCGTAACGGCGCGTATCCAGTCTTCGAATTCGTCAAGCTTGTCCGCTGCGTAAATACCGCCGATCAACGCACCAATGGAACACCCCGATATAGCGCCTATCCTGAAGCCACTCGCCTCCACTTCGCGTATTACACCGATATGCGCGAGACCGCGGGCGCCGCCGCTGCCCAGAACGAGTGAAATAGTTTTTCCGGTGTCTGCTGTCATCACTTTTTAACTGACCTCAACAAACGTCGTTTGCGGCCGCTTGAGCAGCGATATACCGGGAAATACAAAATCTGTTCAGACGCTGGTCAGACGTGCCTTTTGCACATCGCCAGTGACGCCGGTTGGCGCGAGTTCTCCAACTTCGATAACGACGTCAGCGGGCAAGCCGTTGCGCGCCGCGGCCTCGCGAATGGCATCAGCATCGGAGGCTTCGTAGAGGCAATAGGTTTTCTTCTTGTCAGCGCTGAGAAAAGATACCAGCCACTGCACGCCAATTTCTTCATTAATCTTTTTTACACTGGCTGCGGTGTCCTCGCTAACCTCAAGTTCATCAGCAAAAGTGCGTTCGATCAGAAATACCGGCATGTAGAGATCCCCTTGGATTTTCAATTTGCAGATAGTACAGCAATCGTTACTGGCAGTCGCTTTGCTCCCTTTCTACGCGCGCAAGCAGTCCGTGCATGCCAAGTTGCTGCGCCATATCACGTGCTGCATTGATCATTTCATCAGCACGTATCGCATCTTCGCTTTTGCCGCGGCGCAGCAACATACGTCCATATTGATATTGCGTATGTGCGACCCAGGGTTTCGCATTCATTTTCTCATTGAGTTCCAGCGCATGTGCGAAATGATCCTCAGCATCAACCCAGTGCTCAAGAGTGGTCGCCAACTGTCCGAGAAAGCGCGAAGTCGCACCCAGGCAAACATTGGCGCTGCCGACAACAACCGTCAGTTTCGCATAGGGGAGTAGCAGACCGTACAGTGTGTGCGCACGTTTCGTGTCCTGTAGTTCATCGCAGACCTCGGCGAGATAGGTCAGGCAGGTCTGCCATAAAGAGTCTCGCGGCATCGCGGCGAAATCGTCAGCGGCGAGACGGTCGAACTCGGACCGCGCCTCGTCAGGCTGCCCGATTTCAGCATAAATCAGTGCGAGGCCCGGCCGCCACGCAGCCGTGGCGCCATGCTCGCTGACGAAATGCTTCACCAGCGGGGCGATTTCCTGGAGCCGGCCCTGTTCCCGCCGAATGGTGAACATCTGCACCCCCATTACTCCCTCGGCATTTTCAACGCCGAGTTTCTGGCCGGTATCCAGAGCGTCCTGGGCGAGCTTCTCCGCAACTTCAAAGTGTCCGGCCAAAATGGCTCGTGCTGTTCTCATGGAGCGATAGTTGTAGATATAAAATGGCTCGGAGATTTCTTCGGCGATGACTTGATGCGTGTTCAGGTCGCGGTCCCAGGTATCGGTGTCACCGAGCGCTACTACGTCGAAAATGCGAAAAGTCAGCAGCTCCAGGAGCAGGTGCTTGTCGTCAATCTGCTCTGCTATCGCGAGGATTTCGTCAATTAGTTTGATGCGTTCGTGTATTCGCGCTGGATCACGATCAAGATTCAGTCGTGTCCGCAGTGATTCGATCAGTGCGCGTGGGTCGCCGAGCCGCCGTGCCATATCGATCGCAGCATCGAGCATCTTCATCAGGTTCTCGACCGGCTCCGAACCCAGTTTCGCCCGTGCGAGGTGAGCAACCAGGTCTACGCGGAGCGCACTGTCGCCCTCATCAAGGAGTTCAAGTGCCTGGTTCAGTAGTTTCACCGCCGTGGGCTCGAGCAGGTTACAGCGCCACCGTGGCTCGTCATAACCAAGAGCAGCTCTCGCCAGCGCGTCGGGTGAGCCAAGTTCGGCTGCCAGTTCTGCGGTCTTGAGGAAGGTATCCATGGATTCGCCGAACATGCCGACATGGTGTTGTGCGTCACCGAGCAGCAAATTCAGCTCAAGCACCAATTCGACATGTGCAGTATGGTCGTTGACACGCTCAATACAAACCAGGCCTCTTTCAGCAAGTGCAATTGCCTCACGATGAGCATGTACTGAGATTGCGTGGAGGCCTGCCTGCAGAAAATACGCTGCCGCTTTTTCATCCAGATGCGCCTGTTTGTAATGCCTCGCAAGCTGTACTGCGATCTCATCCGTTTTGTCGCCGTAAAGTTCTTCGAGAGCTGCCGCGACATCCTCATGCAGCAACTCGCGCTCACTTTCGCCGAGGTTGTCGTAAAAATATTTCTGAAACATCTGGTGCCTGAAGCGGAATCGCGAAATACGGGTTCTGCCCACACGCTCGTTACTCTCTTCGCTGACCAGACGGTGTTGCCGGTCGAGCTCCTGGGAAAGGGTTTTCAGCAAATCCCTTTCGGCGATTTCCTGCATGCGGCCGATGACCTGGGCGGTAAATGTCTCTCCTTCCACGCTGGCGATGGTCAGTATGTCCCTGAGTTCATCGTGCAGTCGGTTAATTCGCTCCTCGATCACACCTTCGGCTCTTGCAGGCAACGCATTCCAGTTCAGCGCAGGTCCCTGAATCCAGTGGCCATCGTCGTCTCGTACAAGGTCGCCGCGTTCCTGCATGTCGCGCAACAACTCTGTCGTGAATAGCGGATGACCACGGGTTCGCTGTAACAATGCTTGCCTGAAGTCGTCGCCAAGTTTATTGCCTTCAACGTCAAGCAAAGCGTCGATGAACTGCCGCGCTTCCGCGTCCGGCTCTTCGCCGAGGGCTATCATCAGGTCGCCGTAGTACCGCTTCAGTTCAAATACGACCTGTGCAAGCGGATGCCGCTGTCCGCCATGGCCAAGTGACACTTCCTCAGGACGATAGGTGCCAATTACCAGAATGCGACTGCCCTCAATGCGACGCGCCAGGTGAAATAACAGGCTTGCAGAGGACTCGTCGATCCATTGCAGATCGTCAAGTACCAGTACCAGTGGCCGCTTTCTTGATAGAGCAACCAGAACTGTCGTTACTTGTTCAAAAATGTGGCTCTGCGCTGTGCCCGGCGATGCATCGGCCATCGATTGAGACGCGCCGCCGGTAAATGACGCGCTGCGGCGTTTATCGGTACTCCTGTCGCCCGCAACTAATGCGCCGGCTCGCGTGACGAGGCCCGCACCCGGGACAAAAATGTCAATAAGGTCGGGACCAACATCGACGATGATACGTTTCGATACGCGCAAAAAATTGCGCAGGCGGCTGGCGTTTTCTTCGGTGGTCATTCCCTGAGCGACCTTGTCGTCAATATCGCCGGCGAGCATGCCGAGTACTTCACGGAATGGAAGGTATGGATCGCCGATGCCCGTTTGTGCGTTGCAATCGCCAACTACTATCAATAATTCCTTGTCGCGAAGCTGTGCGCGACGGGCAAATTCTGACGTCAGGCTGGTCTTGCCCAGCCCGGCTTCACCGGTTATGAAGCAAACTTGTCCCTGTCCTTCAATTGCTTGGCCCAGCAAGTTGTCAAGTCGCTCGAGCTCTTCATCGCGGGATACAAAAACCTGTTGCAAAGTTCTCTTCCTCGTGGACAGCTCAAAACTGTGCCAGTGTTACAGAGGCCGGTCAACCGCTGTATTATGAGTTTCGCCCTTGCATTTGGAATTTCTCCCCGAACAGACTAAGTTGCAGGATCGATAAATCCGGAGATCAATTATGAGTCCCGAAACAAAAGAGAAATATTTGAGCGCAGCACTGGTTGCCTTCGGTGTCATCTTTTGCCTCATCTACCCGCTTGGCTATCTGTGGCCATCCGGTTGGGTTTGGCACGGTGGTGAGGCATCTATTATTTGCAGATGAGTGCAGGTGTATATGCAGTGATCGGTGTATTCCTGATCGCGGGGTCGAGGAATCCTGGCGCGAACCGCAGCCTGATTTCGTTCACGGTTTGGTCGAGCGTCGTACATGCCGGAATCATGGCAGTGCAGGCGATGGGCGATCCGAATGAAAAAGGTCATCTTGTCGGTGACGTACCCGCTCTGCTGCTTGTTGCAGCAGTGCTTTGGTATCTGTCACCGTCGAAAGAAGGCACGACCTGAACTAAAGATTGGGGCCGTGCTTCGAATACGTCCTGTCATCGTTTTGCTAGCCGGCCCGGATTCGCACTCGTCTGATTGATGCTGCTGACGAATTTCTCCAGAAACTGTTGGAATGAAATACTTGTGAATGATTCAGGATTCCTGGTTGTGCCGCTGATGGACTGGATGGGCAAGATCTGATCTTTATAAGAACATCAGGGTGTTATGAAGTTCGTGGGTGCATGAGACGCACCAATGACGCACCGCGTTTCTCGATCGACTGGTGAAATGTACGGCTTGAATCCACACCCGTTCAGCCGCCTAAATGCAGTTGCCAGGCCGCAGTATAGGGATATACCATTGACATATACCTGCTATTGCGGATAATAGGGACATATACCATTCGTATATCCCGAGGTGGGTATGGCACAATCAACTGTATTCAAGACCAACAAAAGTCAGGCCATCAGATTGCCGAAACCTGTGGCGCTTCCGGACAGCGTCAAGAAGGTAGATATTGTCAAATTGGGAAGGGCAAGACTCATCACCCCGGCTGGTGAGAGCTGGGACGTGTGGTTTGATGGCAAAGGCGTTTCGGATGACTTCATTCCTGAGCGTGAACAACCCGACGATCAGGAGCGGGAATCGCTGTAATGATCAAATACATGTTGGATACCAACATATTAATCTACACGATCAAGAATCGTCCGAAAAAAGTCAGAGAAGCATTCAAGAAGCATGCAGAATATCTGACGATATCTACGGTATCGCTGGGTGAGCTGATTTTCGGAGCTGAGAAATCGGCACAATCAGCTCGCAATCTCGCAGATGTCGAAGCACTGGCTGCTCGATTGGAAGTTGCACCTTTTGACAGTGAGGCGGCAATACATTTTGGCCAGGTCAGAGCAGAGTTGGCTAAATCGGGCAAGATCATCGGCCCATACGACTTAATGATAGCTGGACACGCTCGTTCACGCGGATTAATTCTCGTGACAAATAATGTGCGGGAATTCAAACGTGTCCCTGGGCTGCGAGTAGAAAACTGGGTCCGTTAAGCGATTCACAATGCAACAAGAAACCTGCCGCATGAATCAAAGAATTGCCGTAGCCCCAATGATGGATTGGACCGATCGTCATTGTCGTTACTTCATGCGCCTTTTGAGTCCAGGTGCGCGGCTATACACCGAGATGGTTACAGCTGCCGCGCTTAAACATGGTGACGCCAGCAGGTTGCTGCGTTTTGATCCCGGTGAACACCCCGTTGCGCTACAGGTCGGTGGCAGCGATCCACAGATGATGGCGGATGCCGCAAGAATGGGCGCGGATGCCGGCTTCGATGAAATTAATATCAACGTGGGTTGCCCCAGCGACAGGGTACAAAGCGGGCAGTTCGGTGCGTGCCTGATGTCCTCTCCGGACCTGGTCGCCAGGTGTGTTCAGCGAATGCGCGCGGCCTGCGACATTCCGATAACGATCAAGACGCGTATCGGCATCGATGACGACGATAACTACGAGTTTCTTCGCAACTTCATCGCTGTAAATATCGACGCCGGATGCAGCACTTATATAGTGCACGCCCGCAAGGCTATTCTCAGCGGACTAAGCCCCAAGGAAAACCGTACCGTGCCGCCGCTCAACTATCCGCGCGTCTATCGCCTGAAAAAAGAGTTTCCGGAGTTGCGGATTATCCTGAACGGCGGCGTTGCATCGGTCGATGATTGTCATGAACACCTGCAGCATGTGGATGGTGTCATGATCGGTCGACAGGCTTATCACCAGCCCTGGTTCCTGACCGAGCTGGAGCGGGAGTTTGGCGGCGGCGGTGAGATTGGCGAATTCACACGAGAGGATGCGATTCGGCAAATGCTGCCCTACATTGAACGGGAACTTGCAAACGGTGCTGATCTAAAACATATCACGCGTCACCTCCTGGGACTTTTTGCCGGGCAGCCAGGTGCTCGTGCGTGGCGACGATACCTTAGCGAGCATGCGCACGTTGCCGGGGCGGGAATTGAAGTGTTGCAGCACGCGTTAGAGAAATTGCCGAAAGCAGCCTAGATGTTGAGTTTGATCGCCCGTCAGGACGGGCTCCTGCAAGTTTTTATCTCGATCTGTAGGAGCCCGTCCTGACGGGCGATAAACGCTCACCGGAATGATTGGCATCGGACCGATGAATGTTTGCCGCGGTGTCGTTACAATGCGCCCTGATTTTTGATCTTCCTGGAGAAACCCAATCACCATGAGTGCCAAAACAGCAGTTTCACGACGCCCGACAATGGCAGACAAAGCCGATATTCACGATCTCTACGAGAAGTCGGTGCAGAACGTGGAGCACGAGGTTGAATTCCTCCAGGCAACCTTTCAGCAAATACGGGGACGCAAGGCGTATGTATTTCGGGAAGACTTTTGTGGCACGGCCAGTGCGTCATGCGAATGGGTAAAGCAGGGTAACGAATTTCAATCATTCGGCGTCGACATCGATTCTTCGGTACTGGAATGGGGGCGTAAGAACCGGGTTGGGCGGTTGTCAGCTGCGGAGCAGGCGCGGGTTCAGCTACTCGAAGCCGATGTCATGAGCGCAGAAACACCTCCCGCTGATTTGCTGGCCGCATTTAATTTCAGTTACTTCATATTTGATACGCGTGACCAGCTGCGCGAGTATTTCAAAAAGGCCTATGCCGCGATGAAAGATGATGGCGTGTTTTTCGTTGATCTTTTCGGCGGGCCGGAAGCCCAGGAAGAGACCCGGGAGAAAACCAAGCACAAGCGGTTTTCCTACATATGGCACCAGGCGGAATTCCACCCGGTGACCAATTACATCCGCTGCCATATTCACTTCAAATTCAAAGACGGCTCCAAAATCAAGAAAGCTTTCACCTATGAGTGGCGTCTTTGGTCCGCGCCGGAGATTCGCGAAATTCTCGCCGAGGCAGGCTTTAAGAAATCCACCCTCTACTGGGAGGGTGAGGACGAGGACGGCGAGGGCAATGGCGAATTTACACCCGAGGAAAAGGGTGAGGCGGATCTTGCGTGGATAGCGTATATTGTGGCCGAGAAATAGATAAGAAAATGTCGAAAATTTAGGAGCTTGCTGCGAAAACTCACATAGCGGCTTATCTTTGACAGTTAGACATAATGTGAGTATTACTCCTGCTTATGCGTTTATAATTGCCGCTGCTTAGTCGCCTCTGGCGGCTTATTAGAACTTGTCTCTGGATTTGATTGGGTAACATCGGAATGGCAAAGGACCTGGAAGTCGCGATTCTGTTTGCCGACGTTGTCGGCAGCACCCAGCTATACGATAAATTCGGCGATACCAAGGCCAGCGAGACCGTCGCACGCTGTCTCGACGTCATGAAAGATTCCACCTACCAGTTCAACGGCACGGTCATTAAGACCATCGGTGACGAGGTTATGGCAACCTTTCCGACCGTCGATGAAGCGATGGGTGCGGCCAGCCTGATGCAAAAAGGGCTGAGTGGTGATCTCAACGATGACGGAATACCGGTGTCTATTCGCATTGGCTGTCATTTTGGTCCGGTGGTGCAGGAACAAAATGATATTTTTGGTGCCGCCGTGCATACCGCAAATCGCATGACTTCGCAGGCCAAAGCCAAACAGATAATCATTTCGGGTACGACAGTGGAGCAAATGGGTCCGGAATGGCGGGCGCAAACCCGCCAGATCGACGTTGCAACGGTTCGCGGCAGGATCGACGAGGTTGCTCTTTTTGAATTACTTTGGCAGCCCGAAGAAGCGACCAGCATGTTGCCGACGATTGACTGGGAGAGCAAAGCGAAAGGCCCCAGCAAGTTAACATTGAGTTTTCGCGACGTTACGGTCGTCATCGATGATAAGAAAAAGGGCGCCAATATGGGCCGGGCTGATGACAACGAACTGGTCGTCAAGGGCAACCTGATATCACGTATTCACGCACGCGTGGAAAAGCGTCGCGGCAAATTTATTTTGATAGATCAAAGTACGAACGGGACTTTTCTGGAGAATGCCAGCGGAGAGGAAACCTTCGTGCGTCGCGATAGCACAGAGCTGACAGGCGAGGGGATTATTGGTCTTGGCAGAGTTGCAAAACCGGGTACGCCGTTGGCGATCCACTTCATTTGCGAAGATTAGGCTTGCCTTCGTTCGCTGCTGAATCGGCCACCGCCGTGCGGCACCGATTAGCAGCCTGATTTTTCGCGGGTCATATCGGCCGTTGCTGTGCAACACCGATATTTTCTGAGCCTACTCCGCTATGTGTTTAGCTGGCCGTGACCACGGTCGGAAACTAGCTTGCTTTTTGCAGGTCGCTGACTACTTGTTCATGTACCTGTTTGAGTGCTTCCGGCAGCCGATCTCCGTAGGTTTCAAGATATTCGCCGATCGACGTCATTTCCTGTTGCCATTGGCCGACATCTACAGACAGCAGCGATTGCATTGTTTCTTCGCTGACGTCGAGATCTTTAGTATCGATATCCGCCAGTTCCGGCAGAAAGCCAACCGCTGTTTCACGTGCGCCAACCCGACCTTCACAACGATCGATGATCCAGCGCAGCACTCTCAGGTTTTCACCAAAGCCAGGCCACAGGAACTTGCCTGCATCGTCCTGACGGAACCAGTTGACGTGGAATATTCCGGGTAACTGTGTGAGGTTGTCCGCGAATGACAGCCAATGGCCCCAATAGTCTGCAAAGTTGTAACCACAGAATGGCTTCATTGCCATGGGGTCCCGGCGCACGACGCCGACTTCTCCGCTCGCAGCAGCAGTGGTTTCGGATGCGACACTGGCGCCGATAAGAACACCGTGATTCCAGTCCTTGGCCTCGTAAACCAGCGGCGCCAGTTCTTTGCGTCGCCCACCGAAGACCAGTGCAGAGATAGGCACGCCATCGGGCGCTTCTGCCAGTTCAGAATACGCAGCATTCTTCTTCGCTGAGACTGTAAATCGTGAATTCGGGTGCGCAGCCGGACCGTTATCTGCGTCATAGTCACGGCCCTGCCAATCGACACTGGGCGAGCCGACATTCTTGTCTTCCCACCAGGGTTGGTTGTCTTCGGTCGTGCCAACATTGGTAAATATCGTGTCGCTGTGAATCATGTCAAACGCGTTCTTGTTGGTTTTCGCATTTGTGCCGGGGACAACACCAAAATAGCCTGCTTCCGGATTGATGGCGCGCAACCGACCTTCAGCATCAGGATGCAGCCAGGCGATATCGTCGCCAAGTGTCCAGATTTTCCAGCCTTTGTGGGACTCGGGCGGTATTAACATCGCCAGGTTCGTTTTGCCGCATGCTGAGGGAAACGCGCAAGCGAGATAGTGCGTTTCACCTTCTGGATTTTCGACGCCAACGATCAGCATATGCTCGGCCAGCCAGCCCTCCTGGCGCGCCTGCCAGCTGGCGATACGCAGCGCGTGGCATTTTTTGCCAAGCAACGCATTGCCGCCGTAACCGGAACCGATACTCTTGATACTCAGTTCTTCCGGGAAGTGCATGATAAAGCGGCGCTCCGGATCCAGGTCGCCGGTGGAATGCAGCCCTTTGACGAACGTGCCTTCTTTTTCAATGCGCTGTAGTGCGGCGGTCCCCCATGCGGGTCATAAGGCGCATATTCACAACGACATATGGACTGTCGGTGATTTCAACGCCGAGCCGCGCAAATGGAGAATCGATAGGGCCCATGCAGTAGGGGATGACATACATCGTTCTGCCCTGCATGGCGCCAGCAAACAACGCGTCAATTTTCTTGTGCGCGTCGGCAGGATTCATCCAGTGATTGTTCGGGCCTGCATCATCCTCGTTTTCTGTGCAGATGAATGTCAGGTGTTCCACCCTGGCGACGTCGGACGGATCTGAACGGTGCAAATAACAATTCGGGTAATTTTCGCATCCAGCGGCAAAAGATCGCCGGATTCATTCATCGCTGCTACAAGGCGGTCATTTTCAGCATCGCTGCCATCGCACCAGTGCACATTTTCAGGCTGCGTCAGGTGAGCGACGGCATCTACCCATTCCTGGAGGGCGGATAGCTTTGTGGTCATAATTTCTCTCTGGGTCTTTTCGAATTGTTGGGACGGTGCAGATTTGTCCGATCGCGTTCAGGGTCCGGGATTATACATGCATGATCAGCTTATGCAGTACTGCCGGCTGGCAGTTATTGCAACGTTGGCAACTACTGCCTGCCATGCATTTACATAAAGTCCGGCAACCTGCACGCAAAAAAAAGCTGCCGGGCTCAATTGAGCCGGGCAGCCAGTCCAGGACCTGCAAACTTCTGCAGGCCTGAGGGGGATCGGTATGCTTATGCAGCTGCCTTTTCAGCAACCTCTTCAACAGCACTTGCTGTGGCTTTTACTGCCTTAACAGCTTTTGCTTTGGCTTTTACTGCCTTTTTCTTATGTGCAGTCTTACGCGGTGTCTTTTTCGGCGCTTTGGCAACCGTCACGCCACGCAGCTCGGCAACTGTGTTCTTAAGCAAACCACCGACTTCACTGCCGGCACCGGCAACGATCGTTAGTGCGGCCCGGGTGTCTTTCGCAAACTGCGATGCATTTGCCGGGATCAGGCGAATCTGCTTGCTAACGAGGTCACGCAGGTTTCGCGACTCAGCGGCAGCGCGCAAGCGCTCAGCAACTGCGTCAATCTGGTTCTCTACCATTTTCGCCTGTTGCTTCAATACCTTGTCGGCGGTTCGATGGGTAACAGCCGTCAACTTGAGGCTGAGTTTGGAAATGGTTTTGACTGGCTTCTTGCCACGTACAACCCTGCCAGCTACTTTATCGGTACGCTGACGTGCGCCCGAGAGCACAGCCTGGTAACGGCTGATGGCCTGGTCAAAGATACGGCTTATCGAATTTTCTATCTGCAGATTCATGAGAAATCTCCTTTGTGCAGTGCAGCATTGTTGCGGCGCACAATAATCGCTCGTCACTACATTGTCAAGCAATTCGAACCACTTATTTGCTGCCTGTTTCCAGGGTTGTTAAGTGATCATAAAGCGAAGGTAAATCAATAAGTTATGGGTAGCATCATCACATGGAATTGCAGGCCGGAATGATAAATTCACAGAATGCAGGCGCACTTTCAGAACATTGCGACGGGCCTATCAGGACGAATCCATCGCAGCGCAATGTCAGACGATGCAGTCGATCCCAAGCATAGTATATATATGGGAATAAAATACTACAAACGTTAGTGTGATTGGTGACTTTGCATGGCTAACCGGGATTAACGGATGTCTTCGTTTCGATACGGTCTGCGCAGCTTCATACGAATGCAATCAATGTAAGTCACTGTATAGTGCCGCTGTGCAAAATCTCACTGAATTTTTCGGGCCAGACAGCCCATTGCAGGCATTGCTGCCTGGCTTTCAGCCGCGTGCAGGTCAGGCCTGGATGGCGGAGTCGGTGGCGGAGACAATCGCCGCATACGGACAGCTTGTCGTAGAGGCGGGCACGGGAACCGGCAAGACATTCGCCTATTTGTTGCCTGCCCTGATGAGTGGCCAGAAGACCATTATCTCGACCGGTACGAAAGCATTACAGGACCAGCTTTATCACCGGGACCTGCCGCTGATCAGCAAAGCTGTTGGTCGACCGGTTACGACCGCGTTATTAAAAGGGCGCGCCAACTACCTTTGCCTGCAACGACTTGATTCGATCGCCGGCCAGTCTTCATCGTCGCAGTCGAACGATTTGTACGCGGTTCGCGAATGGCGACACCGTACTACCAGCGGCGATCGGGCCGAGCTTATCGAAGTGGCCGAAGACTCGACAATCTGGCCGTTGGTGACGTCGAACGCGGATAACTGCCTCGGGTCACAATGCCCCCTTTATCAACAATGCCATGTAGTCAAGGCGAGGCGCGCCGCACAGGAAGCCGACCTGGTGGTCGTCAATCATCATTTGTTGCTCGCAGATCTCGCCATGAAAGAGGAAGGGTTTGTTGAATTCCTTCCGGGTGCGGAAGCCATAATCCTCGATGAGGCACACCAGATTCCGGACCTGGCGGCACAATTTTTCGGCATCAGTCTTGGCAGTCGTGAACTCGAACGAATGATTGACGAGCTGCGTATCGCAACGCTGCCATTAAGCCAGCCAGAAATTCAGCGCCGGCTCGACAGCGCACAAACAGCAATACGCGTCTTGCGATCCAGTGTGCCACGACAGGAGGGTCGTCATGAAATGTCTGCCGTCATGGCTGACATTCGTGAGCCACTCGATAACCTGGCATTCGCATTGCGCGCATTGCACGAGGGTGTTGCACCGCTGGCCGATGCGTCGATCGAAATCGACAAACTGCATGAGCAACTGTTAACTGCTATCGAAAAACTATCGCATCTTTCCAGTGAGGAAACCTGGGACGGATTGCGCTGGCTGGACGTAAAGCCGCGTAGCGTGCGCCTCAACCTGACGCCACTTGATGTCGCCGATACCCTGCACGGATTGTTCAATAATGGCCATCAGGCGTGGATATTCACTTCAGCAACACTGGCGATTGGTGATGACTTCAGTCACTTCACCGAACGCATGGGAATAGCGTCGGCAAAGAGTCTGACTTTTCCAAGTCCGTACGCGCTGGATGAGCGCGGCCTGATCTGGTTGCCACCACACCTGCCGCAACCGTCTGACCCGAGTCACACTGGCGAAATGCTCGAGAACGTCGTGCCATTGCTGAAGATGACCAAAGGCGGAATGTTTTGCCTGTTCACCAGTCACCGGGCGCTCAATGCCGCACGCAAGTGGTTCAAGACGCGGCGCAAGAGACTGGGCGGTCGGCCGCTTCTTGTACAGGGCGATGCACCACGCGATGATTTGTTGCGCCGCTTTCGGGAGCACGGCAACGCGGTGTTACTTGGTACAGGAAGTTTCTGGGAGGGCGTCGATGTTCGCGGTCCGGCACTGACCATCGTCGCAATCGACAAGCTGCCATTCGCATCGCCAGCCGATCCATTGATGATGGCGCGGCTTGAATTTATCCGCCGCCAGGGTGGCAATGGTTTCGCAGAACATCAGCTGCCGCTGGCGGCGTTGTCACTGAAACAGGGCGCAGGCAGATTGTTGCGTGATCAAAACGATTTCGGCGTGGTCGTTTTGTGTGACCCGAGAATTCGTGGCAAGAGTTACGGCAGCCTTTTTCTCAAATGCCTTGCGCCGATGACCAGTACCGATTCCCTTGCTGACGTCAAAAACTTCCTGGCAAAACATGAAGCGGCATTGTTGCCGAACGACAAAGACAGGCGCAGCGGATGAAGCTGCTGGCAATCGATACCTCGTCAAATGCGTGCTCCGTGGCGGTGCAGGTTGAGAGCGACATCATCGAAAGGCATGTTGTTGAACCGCGTGCCCACACCAGGATTCTGTTGCCGATGATCACCGCGGTGCTCGATGAGGCAGATGTAACAGTGGCCGAGTTGGATGCAGTGGTCCTGGGTAACGGGCCGGGTTCGTTTATTGGTATGCGTATCGGTGCATCGGTAGCCCAGGGACTGGCCTACGGTGCCGGGATCAATATTGTTCCCGTGTCTTCACTGGCAGCTGTAGCGGTTGAGGCGATCGCCACGCATGCCGCTGATAAGGTCCTGATCGCACAGGATGCGCGAATGCACGAGATCTATCTCGGTCGCTATCGAGCGGCTACGGATGGACTGCCGATTGCCGAAGTAAGCGAACAGATTTGCAAAATTGGGGAGATTGCAGACCTCGAATCAGATTATGTTGCCGCAGGAGTGGGTTGGCGAAAATACCCGCAGCTGGCGGAAATGAATGAACAGCGAATTAGTATCCTGTCTGATATTGATTATCCGCGGGCTGAATATCTTTTGCGACCTGGAGTCAAGGCATACCAGGATGGGCAGACCGTTGCTCCCGAAGCGTTGGTGCCAGCCTATTTGCGAATGAAAGTGGCTGAGGTGCCAGCGAGCTCAAATTGACACAGCGATGCCCGCTAATTTTCACATTTACTCAAAAAATGTCGTGTGCTGGATACATCGAATTGGTACGCTGCGGCCGGTCGAATCAGTGGCACAGCGACCTGGCAATACGGCTGTTTCGCAGAGCGGCGTTGATACCCTGGTAATTGACGATAATAATAAGTGTGTTGGACCGGGAAAATTTTGCAGTCACTGACTAAATTTGTTTTTCTTTGCCTGATTTTGTTCGGCAACTTGCTGCAAGCGCAGGATGTTGAAGAGCAGAAGCCTGTGGAACAGGCGGAGTCAGAACAGCCATCCAAAAATAAAATGTGGAAGGACACGCTGGTGTGGCTGGGAGATTTCAGGCTACGTTTTGACGGCATCGACGAGCAGGGTGAAATCGATCGGAATCGCTTTTCGTTTTCGCGGGCGATTTGGTTTCGCATCGCAGATTACCGATAATACCCAGCTAACTTTGCGTATCGCCACCAGTGATGGTGATCCGGTGTCTACAAACCTAACATTTGGTGATGGATTTTCTACCAAGGATATCGCGATCGACCGGGCTTTCCTGAGGTGGAACGTCCAGGGTGAACTGGATGTCACCATTGGCAAGATGAGCAATCCCTGGTTCAGGGACTGGTGGCAACTCGCTAATGTGGGACGGTGATTTAAACCCCGAGGGTATTGTGGCGGATTGGCAGTCTGGTCCGTTCTTCGGAAATATTGGCACGTTTGTTGTTGCGGAAAGATCGACAAGCGACGATTCCTGGCTGAACGCGGTCCAGGCTGGCTTGAATTTTCGTTTATCGGAAACCTCCCGACTTAGATTCACGGGCGCTTTTTTCGGTTACACAAATACGATCGGAAATCAGCCGTTCTACGAGGGCAAAGCGAAAGGTAACAGCGTCGACGCTGACGGCAATTTTATTTACGACTACGAGATTGTGGAAATATCGGCCGAATACGGGGTAATCATTAAGGGTTGGCCTACTTCATTCTATGCTTCCTGGGCGCAAAACACAGCAGTCGACGTTGAAGACACCGCGTATGCGCTGGGCGTAAAAATTGGTAGTACAAATGTCAGGGGTGATTCGCAATTTAGTTATTCCTGGCACGACACCGGGGCCGACGCAGTCATGGGAATCTTCAGCGACTCCGATTTTGGCGGCGGTGAAACTGACTCGGTTGGTCACTTGATCAAGGCAAAATATGCGTTAAGGGCGAGAATAGTGCTGGCTGCTACGCTAATCATTTCCGAGGTTGAGGAGTTCAGGGGTAATCGGCATGACTACAATCGACTGCAACTGGATATCGAGTACCTGTTCCAATAAATTAATTTGTGCAAGTAAGCCATTTATGCGGTCGAAGATCGCGATATTCGCTTTAACTGGAGTTGTAGAAATTGTTGATGACTAATCCCGGTACCCGCCAGTTGAACCTGGCTGGATTCCTCGCCTGTGCAGGCATGATGGGTTACGCCCTGTATGCAGAGCATGTACTGATGCTGATGCCTTGCCCACTATGCGTATTTCAGCGCCTGGCCGTTATATCGTTGGGCGTCGTTTTTCTGCTGGCAACGCTACACAATCCCCCCGGATGGGGCAGGCGCGTCTACGCCGTGGGCATTCTGTTGGCGGCGGGGGCAGGAGTCGGCGTTGCAGGACGCCACGTCTGGTTACAAAATCTTCCGCCGGATGAAGTGCCCTCATGCGGTCCGGGGTTCGACTACATCATCGACAGCTTTCCACTTGCCGACGCGTTGAAATTGATTTTTTCAGGTTCCGGAGAGTGCGCCAGCATCGACTGGCAGTTTCTCGGTCTGTCCATGCCGGCGTGGGTCGTTATCGCTGTCCTTTTAACAGGCATTTTCGGTGTCTGGAATAACCTGCGAAAAATCTAGTCCGAACATTGCATGAGTGGGCGGGACTGTCGGTTTCTGTGCCGGCACAGGAAGCGACAGCCCGGCAGGCGTAAACTGTAACACTTCCACTTTAGCCGAAAATGCCGCAACCAATTGAATCATAACCCCATTTCTCTTGTGAGCGCCGGCACTCATGCAATGTTCGGGCTTGCCGCAGAGCATTGAGCCAGGCGGATTAAAGATTCAGTTTTTCGTACTGTTCAGGCGTAAAACCAATCGCAATGAATTCCTCACATTCGAGGATTGGTCGCTTTATCAATGTTGGTTGCACCAGCATTAGCGAAATGGCGCTGCCCATCGCGATGTCTTCCCGGTCGGCCTGAGGAACTTTTCTCCAGGTGAGGCTGCGGGTATTCAACAATTCTTTCCAGTCGGTTCTGTCCGCCCAGCGCGTCAGCGTCTCGATATCCAGCCCGTCAACGCGGACATCGTGAAAATGATGCTGCACGGAATTTTGTTCAAGCCATTTTCTGGCCTTTCGGCATGTGTCGCAGTTTGGAATTCCATAAATTGTCAGCACGCTGTTGCCCCGGTTGATCATGAATTCGAATCAATACGTTCAATGAGTCGTTCGCGCAGATTGTTACAGGTTTCCTCATCCAGAGTATTGCCGTCCTTGTTGACGACATAAAAGACGTCTTCTGCCCGCTCGCCAATAGTCAATATTTTTGCCGTTTCGATATTGATAGCAAACTCAATCAGCGTCTGGCCGACGATACTCAAAAGTCCCGGGCGGTCTCCGGCTACTAGTTCCATCACAGTGCGGCTTTTAGTGAGGTCCTGCTCAAAATGAACCAGCGTTTTGGTTCTGAACAGTCGAACCTGACGCGGGGCAGGGCGCGTCACCCTGGCTGGGCTATCATCGGTGGCGGTAAGGATCTGCGTTAGTGTTCGCGAAATCTTTTTGAGTCGCTCATCATCGACGACAGTACGCCGGTCGAGTTCCATAAAAATATAAGTGTCGAGGCTGTAGTCATTCGTGATTGGCACAATACGAACGTCAACGATGGTCATGCCCAGTTCTGCAATAAATGCCGCGGCGTTCGCGAATGTGCGTGTGCTGCGCGGTACATACAGCATCGCCTCAACTCCATCCCCGTCCGCTTGCTGGCGGACGTCCAGGAGACCGTCACTTAAATCCGATTTTGTCGATCCAAGAATATTCGTATGCCACGCGATTTCCTCGCTGCGATAGCGCAGGAAATAATCGCCAGTGAACGACTCCCAGATACGATCGACCGTCGTTACCGGCGTGTTGGTCTTTTGTAGCAGTTCACGTGCAGCGGTTTGCGTTTCGCTGATCAACAGTTCGCGGTCGATTGGTTTTTCAAGTCCGCGGCGCAGTGCGTGTGTTGTTAGCTCATACAAATCGCGAAAAAGCGTCGCTTTCCAGGAATTCCAGAGTTTCGGATTCGTACCCCGGACATCAGCCACTGTCAGTACGTACAAATAGTCGAGATGCATCTGGTCACGTACCATCGTGGCAAACTCATTAATCACGTCAGGATCGCTGATATCTTTCTTTTGTGCCGTCATCGAGAGCACAAGGTGATTGCGAACCAGCCAGGCAACGGTACGCGCTTCATACTGGCTCAGTCCGTTTTCAAGACAAAATGTCTCCGCATCAACAGCGCCGAGCTCCGAGTGATCACCGCCGCGACCTTTGGCGATGTCGTGGAATAATCCCGCGAGATAGGCGATCTCCGGCTTCTCGAATGACTGCATCAACGGGCTGCAATGCGGATATTCGTGATCAAAGCGAGTCAGCGCAAAGCGGCGCAGGTTATTCACCACAAACAGGGTGTGCTCATCGACCGTGTAGGCGTGAAACAGATCGTATTGCATACGCCCGACGATGCGGCCGAAGGACGGTATGTACAAACCGAGGACGCCGTACAAATTCATGCGCCGCAGTTCGTGGGTGACGCCAGCCGGTGCACGAAGAATGCTTAGAAACAGTTCGTGGTTGCGGGGATTCTGGCGAAATTTTTCATCGATCAGGTGCAGGTTTCTTTTAATCAAGCCGATCGTAAGGGCGCTTACTCCGCGAATTTCTGCGCGCTGTTGCAGCAACAGGAACAGCTCCAATAGCGCAGTAGGCTCGAGCTCGAACACATCGTCATTCGTCGTTTGCAAAAACCCGTTCTTGATCTGGAAGCGCTCGTTGATCGCTTGCGGTTCGGCGTCCGGATCCATAAGGATCGCTTCTTCGAACAGCTGTAACAGCATCTCATTGATCCGGCTCAGTTCCATGACGGTCCGGTAATAGCGTTGCATCATTTGTTCGACGGCAAGCGTATGCGTAGCATCCTCATAGCCGAGCATTTCTGCGAGGCGCGATTGATGATCGAACAGCAATCGATCTTCCCGCCGGCCGGTCAGGACATGCAGGCCAAAGCGCACGCGCCAGAGAAATTCCTGGCCATCATTGAGTACGCGCAGCTGACCGGGTGTGAGAAATTTGTGCGCGACCAATTCGTCCAGGGTCTTGACGGCAAAGTGTCGTTTCGCAACCCAGCCAATCATCTGAATGTCACGTAATCCACCGGGACTGCCTTTCACATTGGGTTCGAGCTTGTACGCGGTGTCGTCATAGCGGTGGTGACGAGCACGTTGCTCATTTCGCTTGGCCGCAAAAAACTGATCGGAGGGCCAGATCTCGTCGGCCGATACAGCTGCCTGCATTTCTGAGAAAAGCGTCGCCGGACCACTGATCAGTCGTGCTTCAGTCAGTGTCGTAACGACAGTGATGTCTTCTTCGGATTGCTGCCGACACTGGGCGACGTTTCTGACGCTATGACCGATCTCGAGTCCAATGTCCCACAATGCAGCGACGAATTCGGACACCATTGTTTCAGCAGCGTGGGGTAGTTCATCCACGACAAGAATCATGATGTCTACATCGGAGTACGGGTGCAGTTCGCCGCGGCCGTAGCCGCCGACCGCTACCAGTGCTGCGTCCTCGGCGAGATCACCCGCGTACTGAAGCCACAGGTGAGTCAGTAACTGGTCGACGATTGCCGAGCGCAGCCGGACCAGGCCAGTAACGGACTCGCCGCGCTCGAAGCGCTCATTCAGGCTTATGGTCGCCTGGGCCAGTGCCGCGCGGCAGTCATTGACGGAATGCTGCTGCTCGCCGGAGAGCGCATTTTGCATGGCGAGGAATGTTTCGTCATGCTGGGCGGTATCAGCAAGGGTGTTGTAAGTCATTGTATTTGTTAACGTTGCTCAGACCCCAATGTCAGAACCTCGAAGCCCTCTGGTGTAATCAGGACCGTGTGTTCCCACTGCGCGGACAGCTTGTGATCTTTGGTGACTACCGTCCAGCCGTCAGGCAGCAGCCGTACGTGCCTCTTGCCGGCATTGATCATCGGTTCGACGGTCAGCGTCATGCCGGCCTGCAGCTCCATGCCGGTACCTGCCTTGCCGTAATGCAGCACCTGTGGATCTTCGTGAAAAACCCTGCCAATGCCGTGTCCGCAATACTCGCGTACCACTGAAAATCGGTTTTTCTCAACATTCTTCTGGATAGCTTCGCCGATGTCGCCAAGACGCTTGCCTGGCGCCAGCTGCTCGATGCCAAGCCACATGCTCTCGTAGGCGATGTTCGCCAGTCTTTCCGCCTGGATGTTCGGCTTGCCGACGAAGAACATGCGCGACGTATCACCGTGAAAGCCGTCCTTGATGACCGTGATGTCAATGTTCAATGCATCGCCGGATTTGAGCGTCCGGTCACCGGGAATGCCGTGGCAAACCACATGGTTAAGGGACGTACAGATAGATTTCGGAAAGCCCCTGTAATTCAACGGTGCCGGAGTCGCAACCTGCGTTTCGGTGATGTACTTATGGCAAATGGCATCAAGCTCATCGGTTGTTACACCGGCTTTGACATGCTCGCCTATCATATCCAGGACATCAGCAGCCAAACGGCCTGCGATGCGCATTTTGTCCTGTTCTTCAGGTGTTTTTAAGGTCACATTCATAGATTTACTACGGAAAAAGAGGGGTCAAAGCGCGATTCTCACTCAATTGCGGCGGTGCCCCAAATAACGGCCTGGAAAATAGTGAGACCTACCCCACCTTTCCCGTTGTTGGCCACGATTCAGTATGGTATAAAGCGCGCGCCCTTGAGGCAATTAATCCACACGTACACCGACACGTCACGCTGGGTGCCCCACCAAAAAGGGGTTGCGAGATGGGGTGTACGGAGGCCTAACCCGGAGAATCGATATGGCAGACGTAACCATGCGCCAGATGCTTGAGGCTGGCGTGCACTTTGGTCATCAGACCCGTTACTGGAACCCGAAGATGGCACCCTACATCTTCGGCGAACGCAACAAAATCCACATAATCAATCTTGAAAAGAGCCTGCCAATGGCTCGTGACGCCTATGCGTTCGTGAAAACGATCGTATCGGACGGCGGCAAAGTTCTTTTTGTAGGCACCAAGCGCGCCGCCCGCGAATCCATTCGAACCGAGGCGATTCGCTGTGGCATGCCATTCGTCAGCCATCGCTGGCTGGGCGGCATGCTGACCAATTACAAAACTATCCGACAATCTGTCAAACGGCTCAAAGTGCTTGAGCAAATGGCAGAAGACGGCGGTTTTGAAAGCCTTACCAAGAAAGAGGTACTTGGCCTGACCCGCGAGCAGGCAAAACTGGAGCGCAGCCTGGGCGGCATCAAGGATATGAATTCGCTGCCGGATATCCTTTTCGTCGTCGATGTTGATCATGAAGACATTGCGGTGCGTGAAGCGCGCAAACTTGGTATTCCCGTGGTTGCCATTGTTGACACAAATTGCTCGCCTGATGGCGTGGAGTATGTAATTCCTGGCAATGATGATGCGATGAAGGCGATCGGCCTCTATTCGACGTTGATCGCTGATGCCGCATTGGACGGTAAAGCCTCGCTGCCGGAAGTCACTCTTGGCGATGACGAGTTCGTTGAGCTGGACAAAGACGGTAAGCCGAAGCGCGCCAGTGGCAAGAAGAAGACTACCCGCAGGCCAGTGAAGAAAGCGACGGTCAAGAGTAAGGCCGACGTGACCAAACAGGCAGCGGAAGCGGTCGTGGAAGCGAAAGCCGACGATGCGCAACCTGAAGAGAAGGTAGCTGCCGCAGTTGAAGAAACTGCCACCGAAGCGCCGACTCCTGTCGAAACCACAGATGCGAAGCCTGCAGAAAAGGCAGGCGATGCTGAAGCAGCCGACACCGCGGAGGCAAAGTCTGATGAAAAGACTGTCGATGCTGATGCAGCGGACGTAACTGAGTCAAAGCCTGCAGAAAAGGCAGTTGATGCCGAAGCAGCCGACACCGCAGAGGCAAAGCCTGCTGAAAAGGCCGTTGATGCTGAAGCAGCGGACGTAACTGAGTCAAAGCCTGCAGAAAAGGCCGTGGAAGAAGAGTCCGCGGACAAGAAAGATGAGGCTAAGGCGGACAAGGAACCGGTGGCGAAGAAGGTAGCCGAGAAAGCGGCGGCGAAGAAGCCTGCAGCAAAAAAGGCTGCCACTAAAAAGACTGCTACTAAAAAGGCGGCTACCAGGAAAACAGCGAAAAAAAGCCTCTGCCAGGAAAGAGGATTGAGGCTGATTGATTCAGCCAATGCAATTTTCTACAACGAATTACCCGGGAGAGAATTCCCGTAGAGGATATGAGTGATGTCAATTAGTGCATCAATGGTTAAAGAGCTCCGCGAGCGCACTGGCGCCGGCATGATGGAGTGCAAAAAAGCTCTGGTAGAGACCGATGGTGGCATGGACGAGGCCGTTGAACTGCTGCGCAAATCCGGCCAGGCCAAGGCAGACAAAAAATCGGGTCGCATCGCTGCGGACGGTCTTGTGGTTATAGTGGCCAATGGCAAAAACGCGGTTATAACCGAGATAAATTCGGAAACGGATTTCGTCGCAAAGGATGAGAATTTCATCGAGTTTGCACAAGCGGTCGCCGCTGCGGCATTAGCTGGCGACGCCAATGACGTTGAGAGTTTGAAAGCCCAGACTCTGGCAGATGGACGCCAGGTCGAAGCAGCACGAACGGAACTGGTGGCGAAAGTCGGTGAGAATATTTCTCTGCGACGATTTGCGCGCCTGGAGGCGGCAGACAATCTTGGCAGTTATACACACGGTGCCAGGATCGCCGCTCTCGTTTCATTGCAGGGTGGCGATGCAGGTATTGCACGCGACATTGCAATGCATATCGCTGCGACTAACCCCGTATGTATCGACGCCGATGGCGTGCCCGCTGAAACACTGGAGCGTGAGCGACGAATTTTCTCGGAGCAGGCTGCTGAGTCCGGTAAACCACCGGAGATCGTCGAAAAAATGGTGACTGGTCGCGTGGCCAAGTTTCTTAAAGAAGTCACATTGCTGGGCCAGCCATTTGTCAAAGATCCCGATGTGACCGTTGCCAAATTGCTCCAGGATGCAGATGCCAGCGTTACCAGCTTTGTCCGTTACGAAGTTGGCGAAGGTATCGAAAAGAAAGAAGAGAATTTTGCCGACGAAGTAATGAAGCAAATTAGTGAGGGTTAGTTAAGCTGGATTTTGCCGGGTTGCGATAACGACGCAAGGCAGGATCCAGGTTTTGACGCATAGGGAAAGGAAAGAATAATGAGCGAAGCTCCGGTTCTGTACCGTCGTGTGTTACTGAAACTCAGTGGCGAGGCGCTAATGGGTGAATTGGACTACGGCATTGAACCTGACGTCATACAACGGATTGCTTCGGAAATAGCCGCCGTACAGAAACTTGGCATCGAAGTGGCTATCGTCATTGGCGGCGGCAATATATTTCGCGGCGCCGGACTTGCCAGGGCGGGTATGGACCGGGTAACCGGTGACTACATGGGCATGCTGGCTACCGTCATGAATGCGCTGGCAATTCAGGACGCACTCGAATCACTGGATGTTTATGCCCGGGTGATGTCTGCAATCCAGATACATGAGGTCTGCGAGGACTACATAAGGCGGCGCGCAGTAAGACACCTGGAGAAAGGCCGGGTGATTATTTTGGCAGCCGGCACCGGCAACCCGTTTTTCACGACAGATAGCGCCGCGAGTTTACGAGCGATCGAGATCGGTGCGGACGTGTTGCTGAAGGCGACCAAAGTCAGGGGCGTCTACGATTCAGATCCTCTGCTCAATTCGGAAGCTTCCCTGTATGACACCGTGTCCTTCGACAAGGTGCTGGTCGATAAACTGAATGTCATGGACGCGACAGCTATTGTCATGTGTCGTGACAATGATTTGCCATTGCGTATTTTCAGCATGGCAGAAAAAGATACACTGGTGCGTGCAATGACAGATGCAGATGTTGGTACGTTGGTCACTGCCTGAATCAACGCCGAGGGCATAGGACGAGAGGACTTGTAGCGTGATAGATGAAATCAAGAAAGACGCCAGTGAACGCATGGATAAGAGCATTTCATCGTTACAGCAGTCGTTAACAAAACTTCGTACCGGTCGCGCGCATACCAGCCTGCTCGATCACATTACTGTCGAATACTACGGTAGCCAGGTTCCGCTGAACCAGGTCGCGAACGTCAATGTCGAAGATTCGCGAACCCTGGCAGTGTCCCCATGGGAAAAAACCATGGTGCAACCGATCGAGAAGGCAATCATGAAATCTGATCTTGGTCTCAACCCGGTAACTGCCGGAACCACCATTCGTGTGCCGTTGCCACCGCTGACCGAGGAACGACGCAAGGATATGATCAAACTCGTTCGTCACGAGGCAGAGGGCGGGCGTATTGCAATTCGCAATATTCGTCGCGACGCACTATCGGACATAAAGGACCTCCTGAAAGAAAAGATGATTGGGGAGGATGAAGAGCATCGGGCCCATGACGAAGTGCAGCTGATTACGGACAAACACATCGCGACAATCGACGCAGTGCTCGCTACGAAAGAAAGCGAGTTGATGGAAATCTGATTCAGCTGATGCAGACGGTGGATGACTCAAATATACAATCTGCAAGCGGATCGCGGCCGGCAGTTCCTGTTCACATCGCGGTGATCATGGATGGTAATGGCCGTTGGGCGAAAGCGCGGACGATGCCACGACATGCCGGACACCGTTCAGGCGTGAAAGCCGTACGGAAGATTGTCGAAGTGGCCGCAAAACGAGGTGTTTCCTACCTGACGTTGTTTGCTTTCAGCAGCGAGAACTGGCGTCGACCGAAAGAAGAAGTAAGTCGCCTGATGAATCTTTTTCTGGAAGCGCTGCAACGAGAGGTCGATGACCTGCATCGTAATAATGTAAGACTCTCTTTTATTGGCGCGCGCGACGAACTACAAAAGGGATTAGTGCAAAAAATTACATCAGCGGAAGAGAAGACCAAAGATAATTCGGGTCTGAACCTGATTATCGCGGTTGCCTATGGGGGGCGTTGGGACATCGTGGCAGCCAGCAAAAAAATCGCCTCCAGAGTTGCCGCCGATGAATTGGCGCTGGCCGATATCGATGACGCATGCCTGGCAGGGGAACTGGCGCTTGCCGGCAAGCCGGATCCCGATTTATTGATCAGGACGGGCGGTGAGCAACGCATCAGTAACTTCCTGTTATGGAATCTTGCTTACGCAGAATTGTGGTTTTGCGATTGCCTCTGGCCGGATTTTTCAGAACGTCATTTTGATGAAGCTTTGTCGTATTTCAGTTCCCGACAACGTCGTTACGGCCATACCGGCGAACAGGTTGGGGCTGCCTGAACATGCTCAGGAAACGAATTCTTACTGCACTGGTGGCACTTATCGTTCTGGCGATCGTGTTGTTCGTGCTGCCCGCGATTGCCGCCAGGGTTTTTATTGCGATATTGATCCTCGCCGCCGCATGGGAATGGGGCGGTTTCCTTTTCAAGGGAGCACAGGCACTGCCACGACTGGGCTATGTCGCGTTCATCGGTGTGCTGATCGGCATGCTGGCGAACAACTTACCGAATGAGCAGCTGGTCGATGCGGTTCTCAAGGCAGCGCTTGTCTGGTGGTTTATCGCCCTGACCTGGATGTTCATGTTTCCAACTCCCATCCCGAAAGCCGTTTCCTGGTTGTGTGGTGCGCTGGTAATGGTGCCGGCATGGCTGGCACTTGACGTCTTATATATAAATTCCCCTGATTTGCTGCTGTTTGCCCTTTTGATTGTCTGGGTGGCCGATATTGGCGCGTATTTTGTAGGCCGGGGCTTTGGCAGGGTCAAACTGGCACCGAAAATAAGCCCTGGCAAGACCTGGGAAGGGGTCCTCGGCGGGCTTTGCGCTGTGCTGTTGCTCGCGGCGGTCGGCAGTAATTATCTGCAGATTGAGGTTTCCGTGTTGGTACCGTTCTGCCTCGCGGTTGCGATGCTTTCAATAGTCGGTGATTTGACCGTCAGCATGTTCAAACGAAGTGCAGGCGTAAAAGACAGTGGCACATTGTTTCCGGGCCATGGCGGCCTGCTCGACAGAATAGACAGCGTTACAGCCGCCGCGCCGTTGTTCGCCCTGGGGCTGACCTGGATCGGGTTGATATGATGACGGGCGTCGTTCAGCCAGGGTTCATCGTGGTGCGCCTAGTCTCCACGGGAACTGCGTCTCATTCAGCTAGTCTGAGTACTGGGACCGGCGTACAATCGCGCACAATCGGGCTTGAAAGTGGCTGACCGGTCACTAGTTAAGCGCATGAAAAATATAGGGGAATTGTCTCTGCAATGCTAAGTGCACTCATCAGTTTGCTGGCATTTATCGTGGCGATCAGTGTGCTGGTCGCAATCCATGAATTCGGCCATTACATCGTCGGTCGCTGGTGCGGCATGAAGGTGCTGCGCTTCTCTATCGGCTTTGGCAAGCCGTTATGGACCCGCATAGCCGGCGAGGACAAGACCGAATACTGTATCTCGGCCATTCCGCTCGGTGGATACGTCAAGTTTCTGGGTGAGCGAGAGGATAGTGATGAACCCGTGGATCCGGCAGATAAAGGCCGGGCATTCAATGAGCGACCGGTTCTGAGTCGTATTGCAGTTTCACTTGCTGGTCCGGCGTTCAACTTCCTGTTCGCTTTTGTCGCTTACTGGGCGCTCTTCATAAACGGTGTACCCACGATGAAGCCGGCAGTCGGTGTCGTTACGCCAGCTTCGTATGCAGCGGACGCCGGCCTGGAATTTGGCGACCGCATATTGAAAGTCGGCGACACAGAAGCTGCCGACTGGGAAACTGCCCTGGTTACTTTGCTCGATGAAATTCTGAACGATGGGCGGGTTGAATTTGAACTTGAAGGCGTCGATGGCTGGGTTCGCAGTACGACCATCGATGTTGGTGACGATGCGAGTCGACTAACTGAGCCTGGCTTGTTGTTCGAGGGCCTGGGTTTCGAGCCCTGGCAACCGCCTGCCGTAATCGAAACGGTTGGTGAAGACGGCGCCGCCCGTGCCGGCGGCATCATCGAGCAGGACCGGATAACGGCGATCGCAGGCGAAGACGTGAAAAGTTTCCGGGATCTGCAGCGTATTGTCTCTGCACGACCCCATGAAAAGGTATCCATTGAGCTGGTACGCAACGGCGAGCCACAAACGCTGGATCTGACAATCGGTTCACGGGAACAGGATGGCGTGACCTCGGGCTTTCTTGATGTCGGCATTGGTGCAGCAGCACAGGACTACTGGTACGTGCGGAAATACGGGCCATGGACTGCGATCGGTGAGTCCGTGCAGAAAACCTGGGCATCGACAGGATTTACCGTGCGCATGCTTGGGCGGATGATCACGGGCGAGGTCTCAATCAAGAATATTAGCGGGCCCATAAATATTGCACAGTACGCCGGCAGCGCTGCCATGGCAGGGCTTAACGCATTCCTCAAACTCCTGGCGATGATAAGTATCAGCCTCGGCGTATTGAATCTGTTGCCGATCCCCGTACTTGATGGTGGGCAAGTTGTTTACCACGTTATTGAAGGGCTCAAAGGCAGCCCGTTGTCGCAACACGCGCAGCTGATCGGCCAGCAAGTCGGCGTTGTCGCGTTGCTGTTGCTGATGAGTTTCGCTTTTTACAATGATATTGCACGGATACTAAGTTAGATGCCCGCCATGCAAAAACAACTGAACGGATTTCAGGGTCCATGAATCACATTTCGCAAACACTCAGTAAGACACTGGGTATTGCCGCTTGTGTATGCGTGATGCTGATGGTGCCGTTATCAGGGTACGCGCAGGATGACTTTACGGTGCGTGATATGCGGGTAGAGGGATTGCAAAGAATCTCGGAAGGTACCGTTTTCAATTACCTGCCGATCAATGTCGGCGATACGATCGATCAGGTCAGGATTCAGGAAGCAATAAGAGCTTTGTACAATCAGGCGCTATTCGATGACATAGAGGTGCGCCGGGAAGAAGATACGCTGGTCATTGTGGTGCGGGAGCGACCATCGATCGACAGCTTCACGATCGAGGGCAACAAGGACATAAAGACGGAAGATCTTATGGAGTCCTTGCGCGGTGTGGGGCTTGCCAGGGGACGAACCTTTGACCGATCGGTACTCGACAATGTCCAGCAGTTTCTGAAAGAACAATATTACGACAGGGGGAAATACGGTGTAACGGTTGATACAGCCGTGACTGACCGACCAAACAATACCGTCAGTATCTTCATTAACGTGAAGGAAGGCGATCGGGCGAAAATTCGCCAGGTCAACATCATAGGCAATGACAGTTTTTCGGAAGAAGAAGTCCGCGGCGGCTTTGCGCTGGATACAGCCAACTGGCTGTCATGGTTCCGCCAGGATGATCGCTACGCCAAAGAGTCTCTGGAGGGCGACCTCGAAAAATTGCGCTCTTTCTATATGGACCGTGGTTACGCAGATTTTCGCGTTGACTCCACACAGGTTGCGATCTCACCGAACCGCAAGGACATCTATGTAACGATCAGTGTGCACGAAGGTGAAAAATATACTATTTCGGAAGTCAAACTCGTCGGCAAGATGGTTATACCGGAGGAATTGCTGCGAGCGATGGTCGTCTCCATGCCGGGTGATACCTTTAACCTGCAACAGCTGACGCAATCCGCCGAATTCATGGGCTTTCGCATGGGTGAAGAGGGTTATGCCAATGCCGATATTGAGCCGGTTCCGGAACTTGATCACGAAAAGAAAGAAGTTGCAGTTACGTTTTTTATTAATCCGGCCAGCCGCGTTTATGTGCGCCGCATAAATTTCAACGGTGTTGACGAAGTTGATGATGAAGTGTTGCGGCGGGAAATGCGCCAGACCGAGGGTGCCTACCTGTCCAACCGCCTCGTCGACCGATCAAAAATTCGCTTGCAGCGACTTCCCTATATAGAAAAGGTGGAAACGGAATCCCGTGCGGTTGCTGGCAGCCCCGACATGGTCGATGTTGATTTTAACATTGAATATCGCATGCCAGGTCAGTTCAGTGGCGGCCTGGGCTATTCCGATGCACAAAAACTCATGCTTAACGGCAGCATCGTGCATACAAACTTCCTCGGTACCGGCGACAGGGTCGCACTGAATGCGAATACCGGCCGCTTCTCCACCGCTTATTCTCTTGCACACACGGATCCGTACGTCACGAAAAACGGCGTCAGCCGCACTATGGGTGTGAATTTTCGCGACATAACTCAATTTACGTCGGCGTCGTCCGATTTTTCGACGACCAGCTATGGCGCCACGCTGGAATACGGATTACCGCTTACTGAATACCAAAGGATGAGCGTCGGCCTTGCATTTAATAATGCCGAGTTGCTTTCATCGAGCAATAGTACGCAGCAGTCACAGCAATGGGTTGCTAACAATGGCAACACGTTCCTGACTGATATCAATGGTGGCGGCATATTTTTTGGCACCCAGTTTCATGCTTACGAATTGATCGTCGGATGGACCTACGACAGCAGAAACAGGGCATTATTCGCCGATCGGGGCTCACGGCAGCAGGTTTTTCTCAGCTACGCAATGCCAATCGGCGACGTCGAGTACTATACGCTGCGCTACAATTTCACAAAATATGTGCCTATTTACAAGCAGTGGACCTTCAGGGCGAACGTAGAACTGGGTTTTGGCGAGGGTCTGGGAGATACCACGGCAATCCCGCCATATAAGCAGTTTTTTGGTGGTGGTCCGGAGTCGATTCGGGGCTATAAGGAGTCCTGGCTGGGTCCCCGGGACAGTTTCGGCAATCCATATGGCGGCAATGTGTTGGTTGCCAGCCAACTAGAGCTTATAATCCCTATACCGCAGAAGTTCAGAAGCAAGGCGCGGGCGAGCATTTTCTACGATATCGGTAATGTATTTAATACCGGCGAAGTGGCTTTTACCGATAAACTGGGCAGCCCGTTGTCCTACAAGCCGGATTATAATGAATTGCGGACATCGGTCGGTTTAGCCATCCAATGGTTGGCGCCACTGGGCTTGTTCCGCTTCAGTTATGCGCTACCTCTGAACGAGGTTGCGGGTAACGACAGGTTTTACGGAGATCAGATCGAAAGATTTCAGTTCTCCATTGGTCAGGCGTTTTAAGGATTGGATTTTATATGAATGTTGTAAAGCCACACCTGGTTAAGGTGATTGCAGGAATCGTGTTGCTATTCTCATTGAGCATGCAACTGCATGCCCAGGAGTTGAAAATTGGCGTTGTCAGTATCCCGACTCTCATGGAGCAGGCGCCACAGGCAAGGCTGGCGATGGCTGCGCTCGAAGAGGAATTCCAGCCGCGGCAGCGAGTTATTGTCGCGAAACAAACAGAATTCAAAGAAATGAGTGATCGGGTCCAGCGGGATATTGACGTCATGGGCGAAACCGAGCGTCGTAATGCGGAGAAAGACCTGCGCGACTTGCAACGAGAGGTTGCCCGCTTGCAGACCGAGTTCAGTGAAGACCTGAATCTTCGCCGTAATGAGGAAATCGGTAATTTGCAACGCTCTCTCCTGAAAGAAGTTCAGGACTACGCGCAAACGACCGGCTACGACCTGGTCGTCGGCGATGGTGTGCTGTATGCCAGCACTACGGTCAACATCACTGAAAACGTGTTGCGTGCAATGGAAGCTAATTTCCAGGCTGCTGGCAATTAGTTTCTGACCGGCCAAAGCAGGCTAATTTCCAGACGGTTGGTAGTTTGTTTCTGACTGGCTAAATAATAAGGGTGAGCCGGCCGAATTCGGGCCGGTTTTTCGCGCAAGGGAGATCCAGATTGGCCCGATCGGCAATTCGCCTGGGGGAATTGGCTGCGGAGTTCGGTTGTGAGCTTGTCGGCGACCCGCAGGTCACCGTTTCCCGTGTCGCGACATTGTCAGATGCGAATGGCGGGGGGCTAAGCTTCTTCGTCAACAAGGCATACCGGGACCAGCTGCGATCTACTTCTGCAGCAGCCGTCCTTTTGCGGCCAGCCGACGCAGGTGATTGTCCGGTCAATGCCCTGCTGGCTGAGGACCCCTACCTGGCATTTGCAAAAATTGCGGGCTTGCTGCATCCGCAGCCGGACCTCGTTGCCGGAACGCATGCGTCCGCAGTAATTTCGCCGTCGGCCACGATTGCCGCGAATGTGCAATTGTCGGCACATAGCACGATAGGAGACGATGTGACTATCGAGGCGGATGTTTTTGTCGGGCCAGGCGTGGTGATCGGACCTCGCTGCAGGATCGGCAAGGCGTCGCGGCTGCTGGCTAATGTAACGATTGTTCAGGATGCTGAAATTGGTGAGCGCTGCATTATTCATCCTGGTGCAGTAATTGGTTCGGACGGCTTTGGCAACGCGCAAAGTGACAAAGGCTGGGTGAAGGTGCCACAGGTTGGCCGTGTGCTTATCGGTAATGACGTCGAAATAGGTGCCAATGCGGCGATCGATCGCGGGGCGCTGGATGATACTGTCATTGAGGATGGAGTGCGGCTCGATAACCTCGTCCACCTGGCGCATAACGTCCGCATTGGACAACATACGGCACTGGCCGCACAAAATGGTGTCGCGGGCAGTACCACGATTGGCAAGCGCTGCATGTTCGGCGGGCAGGTCGGTATCGACGGCCATCTGAAAATTTGTGACGACGTCATCGTTGGCGGAAAGTCGGTGTTAACCAAAGACATCATGGAACCCGGTTACTACGTGGGAACTTTCTCTGCCGAAAAAGACAAGGAATGGAAACGCAAAGTGGCGCGGTTCAGGCGCCTGGAAGGGCTGGTAAGCCGGGTGCGTATTCTGGAGAAGAAGGCTGATGACGAATAACGCGATAGTGATGGACGCGATGCAGATAATGGAAACATTACCGCATCGTTATCCGTTCCTGCTTATCGACAGAATAACCGCCTGTGAGCCTGGTGAGTCACTCACGGCAGTGAAAAACGTCTCCATAAATGAACCGTTCTTTCAGGGACACTTCCCGGGCAAACCAGTGATGCCGGGCGTTCTGATTATAGAAGCAATGGCGCAGGCGGGCGGCGTCTTGTCGCATGTCACGCTGGGCGATGTCGAGCCGAAGCCGCTGTTCGTTCTCGCTGGTGTCAACAACGCGCGATTTCGCCGCTTCGTTGCAGCAGGAGACCAGTTGGTGATTGAAATCAAAGTGGAAAAGGTGAAACGCGGTATCTGGTTTTACAAATGCACGGCCAGGGTTGGCGATGAACTGGCTGTCGCTGCAGATGTCACCTGTACACCCGGAGGGTCGAGTTGAAAATTCATCCGACAGCATTAATTGCAGATTCCGCAGTGCTGGCAGAAGATGTCCAGGTCGGAGCCTATTCAATTATTGGTGAGAATGTTGAGATTGGTGCAGGCAGTCGCATTGACAGCCATGCGGTAGTCAACGGCCCGACACGTCTCGGTGAAAACAATCACATTTATCAATTCTGCTCGATCGGCGACGATCCGCAGGATAAGAAATACGCGGACGAACCCACGCGGCTTGAAATTGGCAACGGCAATACGATTCGGGAGTTCTCGACGATCAGCCGCGGCACAATTCAGGATAAAGGGTTGACGTCAATCGGTAACGACAACTGGATCATGGCATACGTACACATCGCTCATGACTGTTACATAGGCGACAACACGATCTTCGCCAATAATGCGACGCTGGCGGGCCATGTGCATGTTGGTGACTGGGCTATTTTTGCCGGATTCTCCGGCGCGCACCAGTTTTGCAATGTCGGTGCGCATAGTTTCCTGGGAATGTACGCTGGCAGCAGCCGCGATGTGCCGGCCTATACGATGATCGCCGGTCAGCCGCCATCCCCCAGGGGCATCAACAGCGAGGGATTGAAACGCCGCGGTTTTTCGACAGAGCAGATTCGCAATATCAAGAATGCGTATCGCATCGTGTATCGCAAAGGATTGAAGCTGGCTGCTGCCATCACGGAAATCGAAGGGCTTGTCGCGGATCAACCGGAGTTGGATATCTTTCTCAAATCTCTGCGTAACTCTGAACGCGGAATTCTGCGGTAGCAGTTGTGCGGATTGGCCTTGTCGCCGGCGAGACCTCGGGCGATCTGCTCGGCGCAGGCCTGATAAAGGCGCTGCAAGAGCGCTGTCCGGATATCTCCTTTGAAGGTGTTGCCGGCCCAATGATGCAGGCAGCTGGCTGTGAGGCCTGGGAGGATGCGGAAACGCTGGCCGTTTTCGGCTTCATCGAGCCACTCAAAGTGCTGCCGAAGCTCCTGAGATTACGTCGCACACTGGTGCAGCGCTGGTCGGAGAATCCCCCCGACGTTTTTGTTGGCATCGACGCCCCCGATTTCAATCTCGGTCTGGAAATCAAGTTGCGCGAGCGCGGCATCAGGACTGTGCAATATGTCAGTCCATCCGTGTGGGCGTGGCGGCACAAGCGCGTGCACAAAGTGGCCAGAGCTGTCGACAAGGTTTTGTGTTTGCTGCCATTCGAAAAGACCTTTTACGATGAGCATGATGTTGCGGCGGATTTCGTTGGTCACCCTATGGCCGACAACATGCCGGTTGACCTGGACACCACGACAATCAGGCTGGCGCTGGGCATCGACGCACCCATGGTGGTGGCCGTCCTTCCCGGCAGTCGGTATGGCGAAGTTTCCCGGCTGGGCCCGATATTTGCCGATACCTGCGTGCAACTCATCAGGAAGCACCCGGAACTGCGCTTTATTGCACCAATGGTTACGGACCGTTTGAAACAACTTTTTGCAAAGCACCTGGATGCCGCTGGCATCAGTGATCGTTTCCTGATTACCGATGGTGACGCACAGTCTGCTATCGCAGCATCTGACCTGGTCTTGCTGGCATCCGGCACTGCGTCATTACAAACAGCGATGCTACACAAACCCATGGTAGGCGCGTACCGGTTTTCGACATTGACTTATGCGATCGCGAAAACGTTCAAGCTGGTTAATGTGCCGTTTTTCACGTTGCCGAACCTGCTTACAGCGGAGCCGCTGGTGCCGGAATTTCTGCAGGCAGATGCCACTCCGGCGGCACTGGCAACGGCGGTCACGGATTTGCTCGATGATCCGCAACGTCGCGCCATGATTAGCAAAAGATTTACTGAATTGCGTAGCGAGCTTGCGCTGGACGCTGACCATTGTGCCGCGAGCGCGGTGCTTGAATTAGCGAACCGATCAGCCTGATGATGCAAAACACACTTTATGCACATGAGGAGCGTCTGGTTGCCGGCATTGATGAGGTTGGTCGTGGGCCGCTGGCCGGCCCTGTGGTTGCAGGTGCAGTCATACTTGATATTAATAAACCGATTGCCGGGCTGGCGGATTCCAAAGCGCTGTCGCACAAACGACGGGTTGAGCTTGCCGAAGAAATTACAGGCAAAGCGCTGGCCTGGTCAGTAGCCTGGGCCGATGCGGCGGAAGTTGACAGCCTGAACATTCTCCAGGCGACCCTGCTGGCAATGCGGCGTGCCATCCTGGGATTGCGCATTCGGCCGGCGAATGTCGAGGTTGATGGTAATCGCCTGCCAAATCTTGAGTTTGACGGATTCGTGATTGAGGGCAGCGCCGTGGTTGGCGGCGATACCCTGATTCCGGCGATCAGCGCGGCATCAATCATTGCCAAGGTCCGACGTGACCGAATGATGGTACAGTTTGACCAGGTCTACCCAACCTATGGTTTCCGGCGCCACAAGGGATACGGGACGGCCGAACACAGGGAATGTCTAAGCCGTTTCGGGCCCTGCCCGCAACATCGGCGCTCATTCCGCCCGCTGGCCGAGGCTGGCGAAAATACATGACCTAGGAGTCTGCGCGATAGAAAGTATTCCTACTGCAAAAGCACCACAGCGGTCCATTTTTCCGTTCTTTCTCGTTGCTTAGGCCCGCTATGCGCCTCAAAAGAACGAAAAACTGTCCTCGCTGTGGCGCTTTTTCGCTACGGATATTTCTACCGCGCAGATTCCTAGAATAAAAGCCGGACCATTGAATTTGAACGCGATGAAGCCGATCATCGTGCCATGGCAAAGAGCCAGCTTTTCATTACATCGAGCAATAAATAGATTCCGTGAGCAAACCGTTCGTCCATCTACACGTCCATACCGAATTTTCGATCGTCGATAGTACGGTGCGTATTCCGGCGCTCATGGAACAATGCGCTACCTGGGACATGCCAGCCGTCGCATTGTCTGATCAAAGCAATCTCTTCGCCCTGGTCAAATTTTATAAGAAAGCACTCGCCAGGGGCGTAAAGCCCCTGATCGGCGTTGATATGCGTGTCGCCAATGCAGATGATAGTGAAAAGCCATACTCGATGGTCCTGCTCTGCCAGGACTTGCAGGGCTATCGAAACCTGACACGACTGGTGACCAGAACCTATCTCGAGGGCCAGCATCGCGGCGTGCCCATGGCGAACGTCGAGTGGTTCAGCCGTGCGGAATCGGCGGGTCTGATCGCATTGTCAGGCGGCTTGAATGGCGAGCTTGGCCAGGCCATTGCCGCGGGCCACCCGGACCTTGCGAATGAGCGACTACATCACTGGCAGAATATTTTCGGAGACCGTTACTACATCGAATTGGCGCGCACCGGGCGTAATGGCGAGGAGGCCTATTTGCACGAGGCGTTGCAACTTGCCAGCAATAATTCCGTGCCAGTTGTAGCGAGCAATGACGTCAGGTTCTTGCACGCTGATGATTTCAATGCACACGAAGCCCGTGTATGCATTCAGCAGGGCCGCAGCCTTGCCGATACGGACAGGCCACGGATTTACAGCGAGCAACAATATTTCAAAAGCGCTGCGGAAATGGCGGCGTTATTTCAGGATATTCCCGAGGCCATCGACAACACCGTGGAAATTGCACGGCGCTGCAATCTTGACCTGAAACTTGGGCAAACCTTTTTGCCAGCCTTTCCGGTACCCGGCGGCCAGTCTCCGGATGATTTCCTGCAAGCCGAATCCGAACGGGGCCTGCAGTTGTTTCTTGAAAAGCGCAACAGCAAAACAAAACCCGCGAAGGAGCAGGCCAACATCATTGCCGCACCCTATCAAAAGCGACTTGCTGATGAGTTGGCGGTTATATGTGACATGGGGTTTGCCGGATATTTCCTTATCGTGGCCGATTTCATCCGTTGGGCAAAAGAGCAGCGTATTCCGGTAGGCCCGGGTCGCGGATCAGGCGCAGGGTCGCTGGTCGCTTATGTGCTCGGCATTACAGATCTTGATCCGCTGGAGTACGACCTGTTGTTTGAGAGATTTCTAAATCCGGAACGCGTGTCAATGCCGGACTTCGACATCGATTTCTGCATGGAAGGTCGCGATCGGGTGATTGAGTATGTTGCCGAGACATATGGTCGGGACAAGGTTTCGCAAATCATCACCTATGGCACGATGGCGGCCAAGGCGGTCATCCGCGATGCGGGCCGTGTACTCGATCAGCCTTACGGGTTCGTTGACCGAATTGCAAAACAGGTGCCGTTTGAAATCGGCATTACGCTGGACAAGGCGCTTGAGCAGGAAGAAGAACTGGCGAAGATGTATCGCGAGGATGAGGAAGTCAAAGCGATCATCGATCTCGCGAAATCGCTGGAAGGCCTGGTCAGGAATGCAGGCAAGCATGCGGGTGGTGTCGTTATTGCGCCGGAAAAGCTTACTGATTTCACCGCGCTTTATTGTGAAGAGGGTGGCGTCAACACGGTAACGCAGTTTGATAAAGACGATGTTGAAGAGGCCGGGCTGGTTAAGTTTGACTTCCTTGGCCTCAGGACGCTGACAATAATCGATTGGGCGGTGCAGACCGTTAACAGTCGCAACCCCGACGCTCACGTCGACATTACCAGTATTCCGATGGACGATGCGAAAACGTTCAAGCTGCTGCAGGAGGTTAAAACCAGGGCAGTTTTCCAGCTCGAGTCGCGCGGTATGAGTGACCTGGTCAAGCGTTTGCAACCTGATCACTTTGATGACCTGGTTGCACTGGTCGCATTATTTCGCCCCGGACCGTTGCAATCGGGCATGGTCGACGACTTCGTGGCGCGCAAGCATGACACCAATAAAGCAGATATCGATTACCTGCATCCGGACCTGACAACCGTTCTTGAGCCAACCTACGGCGTCATTTTGTACCAGGAACAGGTGATGCAGATCGCGCAGGTCCTTGCTGGCTATACGCTTGGCGGTGCCGACCTGTTGCGACGTGCTATGGGTAAGAAAAAGCCCGAAGAAATGGCGAAGCAGCGAGAGATTTTCCTGAGTGGCGCGATCGAACGTGGTGTCGCCGAATTTACGGCAACCCGCATATTCGATCTGATGGAAAAATTTGCTGGCTATGGATTTAATAAATCACATTCCGCCGCCTATGCATTGCTCGCCTATCAAACTGCGTATCTGAAAGCACATTATCCGGCCGCTTTCATGGCAGCGGGAATGAGCGCCGATCTTGATCACACGGATCGCCTGGTAATGATCAAAGATGATTGTCGCAAGCTGGGTCTCGAAATTCTGCCGCCGAGCGTCAATGACTCGGAATACTATTTCAGCGTTGCGGACGAGCAGACGATTCTGTACGGACTTGGAGCGATCAAGGGAGTCGGCCATGGCGCAGTAGAGGCGATTATCAATGAGCGCGAAGCTAATGGTCCGTTTGCGAGCCTGAACGAGTTTTGTCGCCGCGTGGACCTCGAAAAAGTTAATCGCCGCGCATTGGAGGCGATGATCAAATCGGGAGCGATGGGTGACCTGGGTGCTTCACGACGTAGTCTTGTCCATCAATTGCCCAAAGCGGTCAAGAGTGCGGACCAGGCAGCACGCGCGAAAGAGGCGGGCCAGAACGATATGTTTGGACTGGTGGCGGTGGTGGAAACTGTGGATGAACAAGTGCAACTGGCCGAATGGACGGAACGGGAGTTGCTCGCGAATGAAAAAGAAGCATTGGGTCTTTACCTGACCGGACATCCGTTCGACGCGGTTCGTCAGGATGCGTCATACCTCGTTGACGACAAGCTGGCGCATATCGCCTCGGAACCGCCGCCGCAAAAAAGTAGTGGCGAGCGTAACTACGCGCAGGCGCGGCGAGAGGTTACTGTCGCCGGCCTTATCATGGATGTACGCAAACGCGGCAACCGGGTAACAGTCGTGCTCGATGACGACAGTGGTCGCATCGAAGTCAGTTTGTTCAGCGAAGCGTTCCAGGAATTTCGTCACCTGCTAAGCAAGGATGAAATTGTCGTGGTCAACGGTACGCTGCGTTATGACGATTTTGTCGGCGGCTGGACTGTCAGCGCGAAGAATGTCCTGCACATTGACCGGGTTATCGAAATGAATGCCAAAAGTATGATTCTTAGTGTCTCGCCGAACGGGCAGGGGGCGCAATTGATCAATCAGCTGCATGACGTTTTGTTGCCATACCGGGAGGGAAACTGTGATGTTGCAGTACAGTATTTCGGTAGCGATGCGGCGGCCCGCCTGACGCTGGGTCCCGAATGGAGTGTCCGCCCCAGTCGCGAACTCAGGGATAAGCTGGTTGAGCTGCTCGGCCAGAGCAATGTACGCCTGCTCTACGCGCCAGCCCGGGAAATAGGGTAGAGTTCCCGAACACGTTATTGTATACCGTTGCAAAGGCCGTCCATGGCCTTTTCAGCGTCGCAATCCGAAAAGTGCGATTTTCGGATTGCTTTCATTTTGGATGGCATACTGCCATGCAAAATGTTGGTGCATCCCTGCACCAAAAATCAGGTGTTGGAACGCATTTGTTTGAACAGTTACAGTTAGTGAGCTCAGTTATCTTGCAAATGAGTCAGCATGGATCTTAAGTTTTTGGATTTCGAACAACCAATCGCAGAGCTCGAGGCGAAAATCGACGAGCTGCGTTTTGTTGGTGATGATGCCGAAATCAATATCAGTGAAGAAGTGTCGCGCCTCAAAGCCAAAAGCGAGACGCTTACCAAGGGCATTTTTTCCAAACTGAGTCCGTGGCAAATCGCACAAGTTGCACGTCACCCGATGCGACCCTATACCACTGATTACCTGAAACTTATCGCACCCGATTTCCAGGAACTTCATGGCGATCGAATGTTTGCCGATGATTCCGCAATTATTGGCGGCATTGGCCGCCTCGATGGTCGTGCGGTGATGTTTATCGGTCATCAAAAAGGCCGCGATACCAAAGAACGGGTGCGCCGAAATTACGGCATGCCCAAGCCCGAGGGCTACCGCAAAGCGCAGCGCCTGATGAAAATGGCAGAGAAATTTTCGATGCCTGTGGTCACATTCATCGACACGCCGGGCGCTTATCCGGGTATGGGTGCGGAAGAGCGCGGTCAGAGCGAGGCGATCGCCTACAGTCTTTTTCTTATGGCCAAGTTGCGCACACCCATTATCAGTATTGTGATTGGCGAAGGTGGTTCGGGCGGCGCGTTGGCTATTGGCGTTGGCGACCGGTTGTTAATGTTGCAATACAGTGTGTATTCAGTGATTTCACCTGAAGGCTGCGCGTCGATCCTCTGGAAGAGTAATGAAAAAGCGGAAGACGCCGCAGAAGCCATGCGCATCACCGCTGACAGCCTCAATGAATTTGGCTTGATCGACGAAATTTTGCCCGAACCGCTGGGCGCGGCGCATCGTGATCCGGAGGCGACGGCAGAAGTTATTCGTAATGCAATATTGAAACATCTTGACGATATTGATCAGCTGGATATGGATCAACTAATGGACCAGCGACAGCAGCGCCTGGCAAGTTTCGGTCAGTATAAGGAAACCTAGCCCGAATAATTCATGAGTATCGGCGAGCCAGGCGGAAACAGGATTATGATTCAAAGCGTTCAGCAACTATCTGTGTCTGTACACGCGTTACATTTGACGCCTGCCGGGCTGCCGCTTCCTGTGCCGGCACATCGCGCCCACTCATGAAATATTCGGGCTAGCTGTGCGCCCCCTGCAGCGGGCAAATGCATGACTTTCAATTCTGAAGTTCTGCTTACGCGACTCCAAACCATGACTTCTGTCGACCCGCCGCTGCGCTGGCTGGTTGCGTTTAGTGGCGGCATCGATTCGACCGTGCTCTTGCATGCCCTTGGAGACTGCCGCGAGAAAATCAAGCAACAGGTGGTCGCCGTGCATATCGATCATGCACTGCATCCGGATTCTGCAAGTTGGGATAGCCACTGTCAGCAGTTCGCTGAAGGCCTGGGTATGCAGTACATTAGCCGTGCGGTAGCTGTCGCGGAAGATGCGGGCTCGGGTCCCGAAGCGGCGGCGCGCCAGGCTCGCTACGCGGCGTTTTACCAACTAGTGCAGCCCGGTGACTGTCTTTTGAGCGCCCATCATGAGGACGATCAGGCCGAAACCCTGTTGTTGAATCTGATGCGTGGCAGCGGCTTTGCCGGAGTCGCGGGCATTGGTGCGGTACAGGATTTCTCGTTGGGGCGCTTGTTGCGGCCGATGCTCGGAATTCCAGCTGCGGCTATCGAGGCCTATGCCGCCAGGCATAATCTTGCATGGATCGACGACCCATCGAATTCCGATACCCGCTTCGACCGGAATTTTCTGCGTAAGGAGATCATGCCGAAGCTGGCATCACGCTGGCCCGCGGTAGCAGCGCGCCTGAAACGAAGTGCTGACCTTGCCGGCGAAGGCAGCGAGCTGCTGAATGACCTGGCCGATCTGGACCTTGAAAACATTGGCAGTCCGGAGCGCCTGACGATAGCCGGAATTCAGGAACTTTCGCTGCCGCGTCAGCGCAACGTCCTGCGTAGAGCGATTCGCCGCAGTGGTTTGCCGCCGGCACCGGCGACGCGGCTTTACCAGGTCGTACATGAACTCATTCCGGCCCGCGAGGATGCGCAGCCTGTCGTGACCTGGCCTGGCGCCGAGCTGCGCCGTTATCGACAGCATCTGTTTGTTTTGCCGGCAACGCCTGCTGCAGACAGTGCGGACGATAAAATCCTGTTGGTGTCCGACGAAATGCTGGAACTCGGTCCGGGTATGGGTGCTTTGCTTCTGGATGCGGGCAAAGCGGGCGGCATCGATCCGCAACTGGCAGAGCGGGGGCTGGCAGTCCGCTATCGGCAAGGCGGTGAAGAAATTCGACTACCTGGACACGATTGCACGCATAAGCTTAAAAAGCTGTTGCAACAAGAGGGTGTTTTGCCATGGATGCGGGCGCGGTTGCCGTTGTTATATGCGCAGGATCGCCTGGTTGCTGTCGCCGATTTGTGGGTTGCGGCAGACTGTGTCTCGACGCCAGGCTACGCTGTCAACTGGCACGAGCGCCCTGTGCTTTTCGCATAATATCTGGGGCCGACACCAGCCCGAACATTGCATGAGTGCCGGCGTTCACAAAAGAAATGGGGCGATGATTCAAATGGTTGCGGCATTTTTGGCTAGGTGGAAGTGTTACAGTTTGCGCCTGCCGGGCTGTCGCTTTCTGTGCCGGCACATCGCGCCCGATCCTGCTCAACACGTAGTCCGGGCTCGGTCTCTCGCACGATCGAACGCGCTGCACGCGGCACAGTAACCGACAGTCCCGCCCACTCATGCAATGTTCGGGGCAGACGATCCGTATTGTTATGGCCGCACTGTTCTGTTAACTTCTAACACCGTCTTTAATCAAACGACGGGTCTTGATCAGGAGCAGGAATAACACTTTCCCTGGCTCCTTCCGGGTTGGATTAGAATCACATTCGTGCCGTTGCTGCAGGCAAATGGTCGCGGATTCGTGTTTTTATTCTGACCCGTTATTGTTTCCCGCCGTGTTAAATAACTGGTCTTTTACATGACATCGTATGTTTTCATTACCGGCGGCGTAGTGTCATCGCTTGGCAAGGGGATCACCTCAGCGTGCCTCGGTGCCATCCTGGAATCGCGCGGCCTTTCCATCAGCATGATGAAGCTGGATCCCTACATTAACGTTGATCCGGGCACCATGAGTCCCTTCCAGCACGGCGAGGTTTTCGTCACGGAAGACGGCACTGAGGCAGATCTCGATCTGGGTCACTATGAACGTTTCGTCCGTACCACTACCGGGCGACACAGCAATTTCACCACCGGGCGCATCTATGAAAGCGTGATCGCCAAGGAGCGGCGTGGCGACTACCTTGGCGCGACCGTGCAGGTCATTCCGCATATCACCGATGAGATCAAGCAGAGCGTAAAACGTGGCGCCGGGGATGCCGATATCTGCCTGGTGGAGATTGGCGGTACCGTCGGTGACATCGAATCCTTGCCCTTTCTTGAGGCGATACGCCAGATGGGCATCGAGATGGGCCGCGATAAGGTCGTTTATGTGCACCTGACGCTGGTGCCCTACATTGCGACCTCGGCCGAAATCAAAACCAAGCCAACACAGCACTCGGTGAAAGAACTGCGCTCGATCGGTATTCAGCCGGACATCCTGGTCTGCCGCTCCGAGAAAGTGTTGCCGGCCGAACAACGGCGCAAGATAGCGCTGTTTACCAACGTACCGGAAAAGGCGGTCATATCGGCCTTTGATGTGGATGATCTGTACAAGATTCCGGAGCTGATGCAGAGCCAGGGGCTGGGCGATATCGTGGCTGACCAGTTGAAGCTTGACCTGCCGCCGGCCGATCTTAGCGAATGGCGAGCCATTGTAGAGGCCAAGAAGAATCCGGAAGCCGAAGTAAACATCGCCATGGTCGGCAAGTACGTCGACCTGCGTGACGCCTACATTTCATTGAGCGAGGCGCTGCTGCACGGTGGTATTCACACGCGGACCCGAATCAACATTCATTATTTCGAATCCCAGGAAATCGAGCGCGACGGTGCAGATTGCCTCAGCGAAATGGATGGCATTGTCGTGCCCGGAGGCTTCGGCGATCGTGGCATCGAAGGCAAGATCAATGCGGTACGTTATGCACGCGAGAACAACATACCCTACCTCGGCATATGCCTGGGGATGCAGGTGGCGATCATTGAAGCCGCGCGTAACCTGGCGCACCTGGAAGGGGCGCACAGCACCGAATTTGTGCGCGGTACACCGCATGCGGTGGTTGCATTGATAACGGAATGGGAGACCAGCGCCGGCGAGCGGGAACAACGCGACGAGGCGTCCGATATGGGCGGTACCATGCGCCTTGGGGCACAAGCGGTGCAACTGCAGGAAGGATCACTGGCGGCCTCTGTCTATGGCGCTACCGAGATTTTCGAACGGCATCGCCATCGTTATGAGGTCAATAACCTGTATCGCGAGCGTCTGGAAAATGCCGGCATCCGCTTCAGCGGGCTGTCAGTCGACGACCTGGTGGAAATGATCGAGATTCCGGACCACCCCTGGTTCATGGCGAGCCAGTTTCACCCGGAATTCAAGTCTAATCCGCGTGATGGTCATCCGCTGTTTACCAGTTTTATCCGTGCGACCAGGCAACACGCCAGCGGTGAACTGCCAAAGGTTGCCGAAGCATGAATCTCACAGGTTTTGAGGTTGGCGCCGACCAGCCGTTTTTCCTGATTGCAGGCACCTGCGTCGTAGAAAGTGAGGCGAATGCCATCGATACGGCAGGTGCGCTAAAGGAAATTACTGCTGAACTTGGCATACCGTTCATCTATAAATCCTCCTTTGACAAAGCCAATCGCAGTTCGCGGGATGGTTTTCGCGGACCTGGCATGGAGGAGGGCTTGCGCATACTGTCAGAGGTGAAACGCCAGCTTGGGATACCAATCCTTACCGATGTCCACGAAGACACACCACTCGATGAGGTGACCGAGGTCGCAGACGTTTTGCAGACACCCGCATTCCTGTGCCGCCAGACCAATTATATTTTGAATGTCGCCAACGCCGGCAAGCCGGTCAATATCAAGAAAGGCCAGTTCCTGTCGCCCTGGGAGATGCAAAACGTGGTCGATAAAGCCAAATCGACAGGCAATGAAGACATCATGGTCTGTGAGCGCGGTTTCTCGTTTGGTTATAACAACCTCGTTTCCGACATGCGCAGTCTTGCTGTGTTGCGTGGTACCGGCTGCCCGGTGGTTTTCGATGCCACTCACTCGGTACAGCTACCGGGTGGCAAAGGCAGCTCATCCGGCGGTCAGCGCGAATTCATTCCGGTACTGGCCAGGGCGGCGACGGCAGCTGGTATTGCGGGCATATTTATGGAAACCCACCAGGACCCGGAAGTTGCTTTGAGCGACGGCCCGAATGCGTGGCCGCTGGACAAGATGTACGCACTGCTGGAAACCCTGATGGCGATCGATTCGTGCGTCAAAAAAGAAGATTTTCTCGAGGCGGAGTACGGCCTGGGCGTCTAATCACCTACCAGTTGCGCTGCGATCATGCCAATAGAAAAACCGTCCAAAAATTGTAGCGAATTACGCGTATTCGAATCCCCATAAATTGTAGCAAAGTGTCGTAGGAGCCCGTCCCGACGGGCGATTTCCTTAACGGAGTACAAATGACCAATATCACCAACATCCATGCCAGGGAAATTCTCGATTCCCGCGGCAACCCCACCATCGAGGCCGAAATCCAGCTCGAAGACGGCTCGGAGGCACGCGCCGCCGTACCCTCGGGAGCATCCACCGGCACCCGCGAGGCTGTCGAGCTGCGCGACGGTGACAAATCCCGTTATCTCGGCAAAGGTGTGCAGCAGGCAGTTGCCAATGTTAACGGCGAGCTCAGAAGCGGACTGTTGGCCGATAGCTTCGCCGATCAGCGTGCGCTTGATGAGAAGATGATCGAAATCGATGGCAGCGAGAACAAAAGCAGGCTCGGTGCCAATGCGCTGCTTGCAATATCGCTGGCATTTGCCAAAGCACAGGCCAACTCAGCCGGCTTATCGCTTTTCCGTACGCTGGGCGACAGCACGACAATGCCCGTGCCAATGATGAACATCATCAATGGTGGCGCGCATGCTGATAACAGTGTGGATATTCAGGAGTTCATGATTCTGCCGGTGGGCGCGCCAAACTTTGCCGAAGCGCTTCGCTATGGTGCAGAGATATTTCACGCCCTGAAAAGCGTACTGAGCAGCAAGGGCATGAACACGGCCGTAGGCGACGAAGGCGGCTTTGCGCCTGACCTGCCCTCGAACAAAGCTGCGCTGGACATCATTGCGGTTGCGATCGAGCAGGTTGGATTCACGCCTGGAAACGAGATTCTGCTGGGTCTGGACGTTGCCAGTTCGGAGTTCTACGAAAATGGTCGTTATAACCTGGCCTCAGAGGGCAGGGATTTCGACGCTGCGGGGTTTTGTGACTACCTGGCGGGTCTGGCAGACGGTTATCCGATCATCACCATCGAAGATGGCATGGATGAAGGTGACTGGGACGGATGGCAGCTTTTAACGGAGCGAATCGGCGACCGCATCCAGCTGGTTGGGGACGATCTGTTCGTTACCAATACAGCGATCATCAGCCGCGGAATTGAGCAAAAAATTGCAAATTCTGTGTTGATAAAACCTAACCAAATCGGTACCTTATCGGAATCTCTTGATGCAATTACTTTATCGGTGGAAGCAGGGTTCAGTGCCGTCGTGTCACACCGCTCAGGTGAGACCTGTGACAGCACGATTGCAGACATCGCGGTAGGCACAAAAGCGACGCAGATCAAGACCGGATCACTGTCACGGTCTGACCGCATCGCCAAGTACAACCAGCTATTGCGCATTGAAGAGGAATTGGGCGAGACCGCCGAATATGCGGGACGAGGCGCTTTTTCGGTGCCGGCGTGAAAGACCTTGGGGAACTGAATTTTGGCTATGCGGTGGATAATGGTTGTGTTGGCGATCGCCGGACTTGCGATGCAAGGCCAGCTTTGGTTGACCGACGACGGCATCCGCAAGACCCGTGATCTGCGCCTGGCTGTCGCTGACCAGCGTGCGCAGAACCAGGCACTGACAGATCGCAACACGGCGCTGGAAGCTGAGGTCGTCAATCTTAAGCATGGCAAAGAGGCCGCCGAGGAGAGAGCTCGAACCGATCTTGGCATGATCGGTAAGTCCGAGACTTTTTACCAGGTCATTCCCGCTAGCGGTGACAAAATGGTCGCCCGTGCAAGCAAACCCTGATTACACTTTGCCGGACTGGCAACGCGCTCATGGCGAGCCTGTTTTTCAGGGACTTATCAAACAATCTGCAAGTGACTTCAACGTTACGGAAATTCTCGGCTACGAACTGACTGGTGACGGTGAGCACGATTTTCTGTGGATCGAAAAAGAAGGTGAAAATACGGCCTGGGTCGCAGAAAGACTCGCAAGTGAAGCTGGCGTCCGCGACATCGATGTCGGCTATTCTGGCAGAAAAGATCGCCTTGCGGTTACGCGGCAGTGGTTTAGCGTAAGGCGACCAACCGGAACCGGTACGGACTGGGATAATCTTAGCGAACCCGGCGTAACGATTCTTAAGCAGACTCGCCATGTGAAAAAACTGCGGCGCGGCGCGCACAGCGGTAATCATTTCAAAATAGCGATCCGTGGCGCGAATGCCGATGCGAATGCAATTGATGAACGGCTGGAGTTGATCCGCGAGAAAGGCGTACCAAACTACTTTGGCGAACAGCGATTCGGCCGCGGTGGAAGCAACCTGGCCCTTGCCAATGGGTTGTTTACGGGTCGGCGTCTGAAAAGAAACAAGCGAAGTATCGCGCTGTCAGCAGCGCGGGCGTATATTTTCAACCAGATTCTGCAATTTCGAATTGATGAAAATTGTTGGAATAAGGCGATCCCTGGTGAAGCGTTAAATCTCGATGGGACCGGCAGCGTATTTGTCGAAGAGCACATCGATGCGGACTTACAGGCACGTCTTCTGTCGCTCGATATTCATCCGACTGGCGTATTGTGGGGTAGCGGCGAACTTATTTGTCGCGACGAGGCTGCGAAAATCGACGCGACAGTAGCTGCACAGTTCGAAGTACTGAGTCACGGTCTGCAGCAGCAAAAAGTAAAACAGGCCAGAAGAGCGCTCAGACTTGCCGTTCACGACCTGAAATGGGAGCTTGAAGACGAAACGCTCTGGCTTGATTTCTGGTTGACC
>PVMK01141462.1_pt1 | contig 46976 bp, 44 predicted proteins | sample 1853481 | NCBI WGS metagenome assembly PVMK01 (sample SAMN08533507, study PRJNA380276) | Marine sediment metagenome, whole genome shotgun sequencing project.
ACTGCACCGCGTCGGTGAGCGGTACGCCAATACTGCACGGGAACTCGTCGAGAGCGAGGCCCTGGTCGGCCTGCTGGACCTTTGGGGACAGGATGCCGAAGACATCGAACATATCCTGCGGTCAATCGCGCTGGCAAAGTCTGCTCCCCGGCGCAGCCGCGATGTCGTTGCAGGCTATGGAGAGATCTGGTCCGCAAGACTGCTCGCGGCTTTGCTTGAGCAAGAGACAGGCAGCGATCGCGGCGGCACCTGGATCGATGCACGCCAGATCGTGACGGTGCGTCAGAGCGGACTTGGCCCAAGTGTTCTCTGGCATGAATCGAGAGAGAATTTTGCAAGAATCTTCGATCGCGATTTCAAGGGCATCGTCGTCATCACTGGATTTATCGCCTCGGACGAGGAAGGCCTGCAGACGACACTCGGCCGGAATGGCAGCGATCACTCGGCAGCAATATTTGCAGCGCTAACACATGCCAGCGAGCTGAGCATCTGGAGCGATGTCGACGGCATAATGAGCGCAGACCCCGACAAAGTGCCGGAGGCCCGCGTCATCGAGCAGCTTTCCTACAGTGAGGCTATGGAACTCGCATACTTCGGTGCGAATGTCATACACCCGCAGACATTGGGACCGGCAGTAGAAAACGATATCCCAATTGTTATTCGAAACAGCTTTGATCCCGATCATCCTGGCACTCGAATCGTCGCAGAGGTAGATTCCGACGAGCAGATCAAGGGAATCACGGCGGTTGCCGGCATGGCGCTGGTCAATCTCGAGGGTTCGGGAATGATTGGTGTGCCTGGAACCGCCGACCGGCTTTTCGCGGCGCTCGAACAAGCTGGCGTGTCGGTGACACTCATATCACAGGCCAGTTCCGAGCAGTCAATCTGTATCGCCGTGCCACAGGAACTTGCCGAACGCGCCAGAGCCGTTATCAGTGACGCATTCGCCGATGAGCTGGCGAGCGGGCAGATCCAAAATGTCGACGTAACAGACGCTCAGAGCATTGTGGCAGTCGTGGGCGACCGTATGGCCGGGTCACCCGGGCTGGCGGGGAAATTTTTCGGTACGCTTGGCCGTGCCGGTATCAACGTGAGAGCGATCGCGCAGGGATCGTCAGAACGTAACATTTCTGCGGTTGTCGATTCAGACGATGCGGTGCGTGCGCTTCGGGCGGTGCATTCCGGCTTTTATCTGTCTGCCAAGACGATTTCCATCGGCCTCATCGGGCCGGGGACGGTCGGCAGCACGCTGCTGGAGCAGATTCACAGACAAAGCGACCGTCTGATAGACGACTTCAATCTCGATCTCCGGGTGCGCGCGATTGCGCGATCCAAAAAGATGTTGCTGGGTGACCGCCGAATCGGGTTGGCGACCTGGGACGAGAACATGCACGAGTCGGGCGAGGAACTCGATCTCGATCGTTGGAACATCACGTGCACGCCGACCATTTGCCTCATGCAGTCATTATCGACTGTACGGCAAGTGAATCGGTGGCCAGACGTTATGCCGGCTGGCTTGCAAAGGGCATTCACGTCATTACACCGAACAAGAAAGGATTAAGCGGCGATTATGCATACTACGAATCAATGCAAGAGTGCGCAAAGCAGGGCAGTTCTCATTGTTTTTACGAGACAACCGTCGGCGCTGCGTTGCCGGTGATCAGTACGCTTCGTGATCTCGTCGATACAGGCGATCAGATTCGTTCCGTCGAAGGAATATTATCTGGCACGCTTTCCTATCTTTTTAATGTCTATGACGGCACTCGCCCGTTTTCGGAAATCGTCCGGGAGGCGCGAAAAAGCGGCTACACTGAACCGGACCCGCGTGACGACCTGTCAGGCATGGATGTCGCGCGAAAGCTCACCATCCTGGCTCGGGAGCTGGGCCAGAAAATAAAGATCGGCGATTTTCCCGTGCAAAATCTGGTGCCCGACGAATTGCGTGGCCTGAGTATTGACGACTTTCTGGACGGGCTGCCGCGCTACGACGACCAGATGCTGCAGCTATACAGCGAAGCGGAAAACCAGGGACGTAAACTCCGTTACGTTGCGAAACTGAATGCCAACGGCGACGCATCGGTCGGCCTGGACCTGGTCGAGCCGGATCACGCGTTCGGCAACATTAACCTGACCGACAACATCGTCCGGTTTGTCACCGATAGATACTCGCCCAATCCACTCGTGGTGCAGGGGCCCGGAGCGGGCCCGGCGGTCACTGCGGGAGGCGTGTTCTCGGACCTTTTAAGGCTTTCGAATTATCTGGGCGGCGGTGACTAGGATGAGCGATGCTTCAATGGTTACTGCTTTTGCGCCAGCCTCGATCGGCAATGTCGGCGTCGGCTTTGACATGTTGGGTCTCGCGCTTGCCGGCGTTGGGGACCGCGTAACGGCAAAGCGTACTGGCACAGCAGGTATTAGCATCGCTGAGGTTCGCGACCTCGACGGCGAAATCCACCCGTCTCTTGCCCCCGAACCGGATCAGAACACGGCCTCAATTGCGGCCCACGCACTCTGGGAAGCGCACGGCGATTCGACTGGCGTTGAATTGCTCATTCGCAAGGGTATTCCGCTCCGGTCGGGCATGGGCAGTTCGGCAGCATCCGCCGTGGCCGCCGTCGTTGCGGCAAACGCCCTGTTGCCGGAACCGCTTCCTCATGAACAACTCTTGCCATTCGCGCTGGAGGGCGAAAAGTACGCGAGTGGCGACCTGCATGTCGACAATGTTGCGCCGAGCCTGATGGGCGGCCTCGTACTTTGCCCGGCCGTTTTGCTACCGAGGATGATGCAGCTCAAGACGCCCACCGGGGTATCGAGCGTTCTGCTCCATCCCGAATTGCAGATAGATACCGCGCACGCACGGCGCAGCCTTGCCAAGGGATACACGCTGGAGCAATGGCTGTCACAACAGGGTTACCTGGCTGGCTTCATCACCGGGTGTGCAGCTGACGATCATGCATTGATTCGGCAGAGTTTTCACGACGTCATCATCGAACCACAGCGCTCCGCAGCGGTCGCGTGCTTTGACGCTGTCAAGGAAGCCGCGATGAAGGCGGACGCATTCGGCGCGTCTCTATCGGGCAGCGGACCGAGCATTTTCGCATTGTGCGTGGATGCAAACGCGTCCAATGTCGCAACCGCAATGGAACAGGCTTGCCGCACAAGCGGCATCGACTGCCAGTCCTGGGTCAGCCCGATGACAGCGCCCGGTGCGCACCTGGAAAACAATCAATGAAATACCGGAGTACCCGCGGTGCTATGGCGCAATCTCTCGACGAGGCACTTCTAAGCGGAATCGCTGCCGATGGCGGGCTCTTCGTTCCTGAGGCACTGCCGCAATTCCACACAGATGATTTTGCTGGCGCCGATTCCATGCTCGAGATCGCGAAAATTCTGCTGATGCCGTTCTTCGAAGGCTCCCGGCTTGCCGACGAGCTGGATGGCATCTTACTCGAGACCTTTGATTTTCCGCTTCCGCTGACACCTTTGCCGGTCGATTCTGGCAGAGCCGACCTGCTCGAACTTTTCCATGGCCCGACTGCAGCGTTTAAAGACGTTGGAGCGGGATTTCTGGCGGCGTGCCTTTGCCGGCTCGAGCAAAAGGCGGCAACGCCACTGACCATCCTCGTTGCAACGTCGGGTGATACGGGCGGAGCCGTTGCAGCGGCGTTTAACGAGCGTCCCGGCATTCATGTCGTCGTGCTTTTTCCTGACGGCCGGGTATCGGAACGCCAGGCCCATCAACTGACCTGCTGGGGCGACAATGTATTGTCACTCGCGGTCCAGGGTTCCTTTGACGACTGTCAGGCGCTCGTCAAGTCGGCCATGGCGGACGAATCACTCTGCGAGCAGTATCGCTTCAGCTCTGCCAACAGCATCAACATTGGGCGGCTTTTGCCACAATGCACCTATTACGCGGCAACCAGCCTGCGGCACTGGCGTGAGACAGGCCGAAGACCCGGATTCATTGTGCCGACGGGCAATCTGGGTAATGCGTTCGCCTGCATCATGACCCGGGAAATGGGCCTGCCGATCGGAGAGATCATTCTTGCAACAAATGCGAACCGGATAATCGCCGACTATCTTGCGGGTTCGGAATGGGCGCCGCGGGCCAGCATTCCAACACTCGCATCGGCAATGGATGTCGGTAATCCGAGCAACATGGAACGGCTGAGAGACCTGCTCGGTGACGCAGATGCAATTAAGGAGCATATCCGGGTCATTACGGCCAGCGATAAGAATATCGAACAGCAAATCAGGCAGAACTATGCCGCATTCGGTTTTGCGATCTGCCCGCACACTGCAACAGCAACTTATGCTTATCAACAGCTGAGTCAGGCGGTGAAAGATACCAACGACTGGGTCATCGTTGCCACTGCACACCCTGCGAAATTCGAACTGATCGTCGAACCATTGATCGGCGATGTAGTGCCGCTACCGCGTTCCCTGCAGGAGATCCAGTCGAAGCCGAGCCGGTCTGTATCGATCAATGCCGACATGAGCTCTTTCAAGACGGCGCTTCATGATCGATTTTATCTTGACGGCGATGTGCAGGGGGCGATAGATAGTGTTAACTGATTCCTGTCCGGATACGGAAACCCTGGACGATGAGTGAGCTCCTCGCTGCCGATTCGCTCGGACCCTATCTGCTTTCCCTGCTGCTGGTCGTAATGCTCCTGGCGTTGCTCGCCGTTCATCAGCGGCGTCACAAACAAGCGCACAGGCTGAAAAAAGTGCTTGGCGCGATCGCGTTTGACCGCATTGACGGGCTCGTTATTCCAAGTGCCGACGTCGGTGAGATTCAGGTTGATCATCTCTTGCTGACGTCCGAGGGACTGCTAATCGTCGATATCAAGGAGGTCAGAGGCTCTGTGTTTGGCAGCGACAAGATGCAGGATTGGACGGTTATCAGCGATAACCATCGATATACTTTCACCAATCCACAGCATGCGCTATACGATCGCATCGCGGCCGTGCGTCAGATTGTGCGGCAGGTGCCAGTGGCCGGCCGTGTTTTGTTCCTCGATGGAGCCGAATTCACGAAAGGGGTGCCCGATCTGGTCTGTACGCTCGACAGTCTGCTCGAGGAGTTCGCTGAAAAGGACAGGCCAATAGCCAAAGTCAAAATCAAGGCTTTCAAGCCTCATTGGGACATTATTCGTGAGAGGGCGGAGACTGCCCAAGCCGGTCGGCGTTCGAGAAGGAAACGACTATAGATATGGGAACGGATCCCATGCGGTACGACCCCGATTCTGAAACATTAGCGCTAGAGCCCGAAGAAACGCTCGGCATTGGCTGTCGTCGCCTGCGCGACTGTCATTTCCGATTCCTGCATTGCCTCGGCGACAACCCTTAGGACTTCAGTCAGGTGCATGGGTTCGTTACGGCGCGTCTTCGGTTTCGGGTGCAGTGTTCGCGGCAGCAGATAAGGCGCATCAGTCTCGATCATCAGGCGATCCAAAGGAATATCTGAAACGATTTCCTGCAGTGTTTTCCCACGACGCTCGTCGCAAATCCATCCGGTTACGCCTATATAAAGCCCCATGGACAAACAGTCGTGCAGCGCGTCGCGATCGCCCGTAAAACAATGTGCCACGCCTGCCGAAATCTTGTCGATCATCGGCTTCAGTATGGCACTGAAGTCCTGGTGCGCATCTCGCTGGTGCAGGAAGACGGGAAGACCGCACTCCACCGCAAGCTCGAGTTGGCATTGAAACGCGTTCCGCTGTGCATCCCGTGGCGAAAAATTACGGAAGTAGTCAAGGCCGCACTCGCCAACGGCAACCACGGCGTCCTCTCGCAACAGGCCGGCCAGCGTTGCCTGGAGAGCCGGTGAATAGTCACTCGCATGATGTGGGTGCAAACCTGCGGTCGAAAACAGTTGCCCGGGTCTGGTCTTCGAAAGCGCAAGTGCGTCCTGACTGCTTCGACCGCTGGATCCCGTGACGATGATGCGGGTGACCCCGGCATCTGCGGCCCGCTCAATCACCTGATCGCGATCATCGTCGAAACTGTCGTGCGTCAGATTGGCGCCGATATCAACGAGGTGCTCAGTCATCGGATATCAAAATATCAGTGCGGCCGCCAACGAAACATGGCCGCCCCTAAGCCCAGGAAAACCAAACTCATTATCGATAATGAAATGAGTGCAGGTGCAACGTCGAGGAGCGTGGCGCCGTCGAGCATCACCGCGCGTGCTGAATCGAGGATGTGGGTCAGAGGAAATATCTTCGCGACCTGGCGCACCCAGGCGTCTGCGCCTTCAAGCGAAAACCAGACACCCGACAAAAGCATCATCGGCCACGTTATGAGGTTCAGCAACCCACCTGCGAGCTCTTCGCTCGTCATCCGCGCTGCGACAAGAAGGCCCATCGACAGCAAGGCGATGGCACCAACGACCGCGATCAGAAAAAGAGCCAGATACGAGCCGTCCATACGCGTATCGAGAAAGTATTTCGTGCCTGCATAGACGAAACTGGTGATGAGCATAATCAGCATGAGCCGCGACGCGACTTGCGCAATAACAAACTCGATCGCACGCAGCGGGGTCGCGCGCAGACGCTTGAGAAATCCGTTCTTGCGATAACGAACGACGACGTAACCAACGCCAAACAGGCAACTAAACATCATGTTCATGCCGAGGATACCCGGCAACACCCAGTCGACGTAACGCACTGCGTCGCCGGTAATCTGGGATTTTTGCAATCCATAGGTGGCCGCGTCATCGGACTGTAACAGTGCGAATTCGACGAAATAGCCCTTGGGCGAGTCGGGGTTTATCCAGTAGCGACGTGGCGCATCGAACTGCACGAGGAGATCGAGCTGATGCCGGGAAATTTTTCTAAAACCATCTTCCTCGTCATTGATAACGATAAAACGAATATATCTCGTGTCGAGAAACGGGTGCAGGTCCGCATCCAGATGCTCCCCCGATTGCAAGACACCGACAGTGTATTGCGTCCTGTCTCCACCGCCGAAGATAAATGACAGGCCGAACATCAACATGACCGGCAGAATAATGTTCCAGCTCAACGAGCTGCGGTCACGCATGAATTCCAGGTTTCTGGCGCGAAATATGGCAAAAATTCGTTTTAGCATACGTGGTCTTGTTGGTTCAGGCGCGCAATGAATGGCCCGTAAGATCGAGGAAAAGGTCCTCCAGATTCGGTTGACGAATTTTGAGGCGGTTCAGGCCGGTCACATGGTTCGCCAACGCCTGCAGGCTCGAGTTAACGTCGTTGGTGCTAATCTCGATGACGCCTTGCGATTCCAGTACGCGGTGATCGATGCTTTGAAGGTCACCGCTGACATCGTCCAGCGGCAGTTCGATAATCACATTCTGATATCGTTGCCGCAGCAGCTCGGCAGGGCTGCCCCGGATGATTATTTTTCCAAAATCCATGATTGCGATTTCATCGCAAAGTATTTGTGCTTCATCCATGTAATGCGTGGTCAGAATGATAGTCGTACCGTCCGACCGAATCCGATTGACGAGATCCCAGAAGTTTCGCCGTGCCTGCGGGTCCAGTCCGGTGGTGGGCTCATCCAGAAAGACGAGCCGCGGCTTGTTGACCAGGGCAACGGCCAGAAACAGGCGCTGGCGCTGTCCGCCTGACAGCTTGCGATTGTCCCGATCCTGAAGCTCTTCGAGCGAGCATTCGCGGATGATATGTTCCAGGTCTGCGTGGCGGTTGTACAGGCTCTGAAACATCTGCAGAGTCTCGCGAACCGTCAGATAATCCTGGAGCGCCGTGTTCTGAAACTGGATCCCGGCTTCCTCGCGAAACTTGTTGCCCGCAGGCTTGCCGAAATAATAGACCTCGCCCGAGGTGGCAGGGGGTCACGCCCTCCATGATTTCGACCGTGGTTGTTTTGCCGGCGCCATTTGGCCCCAGCAGGCCGAAACAGCTGCCTGCACGCACGTCGAAGCTGACGTCGTCGACCGCCAGCACGCCAGGGTACTGTTTCACCAGATGTCGAGCTTCCAGAGCGATTTCCATGCCGCTGCCCAAACCAAAAGTGTATTGTCCATCGGGAAGTGCCTAAGGTTAACCTGTGGCCGGATAAGGGCATAGAAGATTGGCCTTTGATTCCAACCTTTTTGGGCCAGGTGGTATCAAAAGCAGTATCCACACACTCAAGGACACGATTATGCGCAAGAACCTCAGAATCGCATCCCTCGCCGCCGGCCTGCTGTCACTCCTGCTCGTGGCGCCGGGACATGCGTTGGGCATCAACGAGAGCATCAATATCGACGCCGACAGCCAGGCTGATGGCGCATCGACGGTCAACGGCAGCATCACTGTCGGTGGTGGCGCCACCGTCACGGGCGATCTCGAGACCGTCAATGGCTCGATCCGCATTGAAAAAAATGCAGTGATCGAGAACGCGGAAACCGTCAATGGCAGTGTCAAAGTCGGCTCCGGCGTCAGGGCCGAAGACATTTCCAGCGTCAACGGCGCGATTCGAATCGGCGAAAAGGTCACGATCAAGGGTGAAGTATCTGTCGTGAACGGCAAGATCGGCATCGCTTCTGGCAGCACCGTCAGTGAGGACGTCAGCAACGTAAACGGCGAGATCAAGATCACCGGTGCGGAGATCGGGGGTGACCTGTCCACCGTCAACGGTGATGTATCACTTGTTGAAGGCGCTTTCCTGCACGGCGATCTGACGATCGAGAAACCAGGTGGCTGGGGCTGGGACAAGAAAAAGTCGCGCAAGCCGAAGATTATCATCGGCCCCGGCTCACGGGTCGGCGGCAAAATCGTCGCAGAGCGTGAGATCGAGCTGTATATCAGCGACACAGCGGAGGTCGGCGGCGTTTCCGGCGTAATGAGCATGGACCAGGCGGTTCGCTTTAGCGGCAAACGCCCGTAAAATAGGGGCTGTGCGAGGCGCAGCCCCCCAATTGTCACTGTTCCCGGAACACGATGAGCCCGGCACCGAGCCGGGCTTTGACGTTCGTGAGAGCGCACGTGCCCGACGGCTGTCCATCAAGGTCTATCCGCGCGGGCGTGTCGAAGTCGTTGTACCGCGGCGTACAAGGCCCCAAGAGGTCGAATCCTTCGTCAAAGAGAATAGCGAATGGATCCGCAAAGCACGGCAATCCTTCGCGCTAAAGCATCCGCCGGAACCATTCGCGTTACCCGAGTTGATCGAGCTCAGGGGGCTCGGGCGAGTGGTGTCAGTTCGCTACGAGCTTCGGAATGGTGCGAAATCGGTGCGCTTCAGGTCTGTCGGCGGGCAGGTCGTTCTCGCGGGCCAAATCAGCAATGAAAAACTCTGCGTCAACGCTTTGCGGCGCTGGCTGAGCTCTGTCGCAAGGAAAGAGCTTGAACCGATGCTCCAGGCACTGTCTGAGCTCACCAGCATGCCATTCAAGAAGCTGCAGATCCGGGCCCAGCGCACCTGCTGGGGCAGCCGCAGCGGCAAGGGCACAATCAGCCTGAACCTGTGTCTGCTATTTCTGGAACCGCAACTGCTTCGGTACCTGATGGTTCACGAGCTGTGTCACGGACGGCATATGAACCACTCCAAGAGCTTCTGGCGCCTGGTAGCGAGATTCGAACCGAGTTACAGGAAGCTGGATCGCGAACTGACGGAATGCTGGAACCGGGTTCCCGGCTGGCTGGGTATTTATTGAGAATACGTGGGGCTGAATGATTAAGTTCTCTTTGTTAATCATATTCTTATTGATATTATTTAAAGCGATCTATCACCCCTGGTCCAATAGCTCCCTCAGGTTGATCACGGCCGCATTGGCCCTGGCCAGGTAGCTCGCCAACACCAGCGAGTGATTGGCAAAAAGGCCGAAACCGCCGCCATTCAACACAATCGGTGATGTCAGTGGCTTCAGGCTTGCTTCGAGCTCGCGGATGATCTGCCTGACGCTTGCCTCGGCGTTTTTGTCGGCCAGGACCTGTGCAAAATCGAATTCGACGGCCCGGAAGAAGTGCACCAGCGCCCAGGCGGCGCCGCGGGCCTCGTAGAAGATATCGTCGATCTCGAACCAGGATGTCCTGACATCGACGCTGTCACCCAGGGAAGTATTCGCTTCGGCAGCAGCATCGCCGGCGAGATCGGTATTGATAACTGAAATGGCAACGCTGTCACCCAGGCGCCGTGACAGGCTGCCCAGCCGTTTCTCGACCTGGGCGAGCCACTCACGAAGGTTGTCAGCTCTCGCATAGAACTGCGCTCGCGGCTCACCGACACCGGCCAATCTGTCACGGTATTTGACGAACCCGTCAATCGCATCCCGATATTCAGATTCCGTACGCGGAAGAATCCAGGAATCGTTGTCGAAAAAGAACTTCGGTTCCCCGACAACGACATCGAAATCTTCCTTGGATTGCGATTGGCTACGGCTGTAGTCATTTCGAATGACACGCGCCAGATCGCGGACTTGCTGCAGGACGCCGAATTCCCAATTGGGAATGTTGTCGAGGAAAACGCCGGGCAGCATCACGTCGTTGCTCAGATAACCACCCGGCTTATCGAGCAGGGTCTCGGCCACGCGGACCAGCGTATCCGTGGTTGCGTAGCCGATTACCGTTTTTTCACTATCTGTCTTTTGATTGACCCAGAAAACGTCGGGCGTCCTTGACCAGTACCAGCCGATGATGGTGAGAAACAAGAATACGGCGGCTACGACCCAGCCAGTCGTTTTTACCCATAAAGGCCTGCCAGGAATCTTGTCTGGCTTGTCAACGGATTTGTTCTTCTTGAATATCATTTTGCTTGTTCTGGGTTTGCGAGAGGCTTAGAGGGCCGGATAGTCTATCAGTTCCGCAACGATGGATGCGGTGTGTGCCCACGATCATGCGCCGGGACGTGCGGCATGAGCCGAAGAAAACGATACGGCGCGGAGTTTAAGCGCGAAGCTCGGAGGCGAGCAAGCGCGATACCAGTTCAGGTAGCACGGTCCCGGCATTTCCGCTGAGACAAAAATCGCTCATGTCGGATAAGGGTGTTGGATTGGGATTGACTTCGACAATCCTGGCACCGGCCGCGCGAGCGGTATCCGCAAGGCCTGCCGCAGGCCAGACGAGCGACGATGTGCCGATCGAGAAGAACAGGTCGCAGGTCGAGGCGGCCGCCATTGCTTTGTTAAGTGCGTCCTCGGGGATTGCTTCACCGAACCAGACTACGCCCGGACGAAGCTGTCCGCCGCAAGCCGGGCAGGCGGGGACCGCTGAGGAAACATCACTCGCGTCCTTTACGACACAGCCTTCTACAAAGCACCTGTCTTCGAAAATGTTGCCGTGGAATTCGATGACGTTGTCGCTACCGGCGCGCTGATGCAGACCGTCGACGTTCTGGGTAATCAGCGTGAACTCCCTTACCCGTGACGCCAGGTCCACCAAAGCCCGGTGTCCGGCGTTCGGTTCGACTTTGGCCACGAGTTCCCGGCGCCATCGGTACCAGCGCCAGATGAGTTCGGGGTCGCGGAGAAAGGCCTCCGGAGTGGCCAGCTCATGCGGATCGAATTTCTCCCAAAGGCCGGTTTGTGCCTCACGGAACGTGGGCACACCGCTCTCGGCCGATATGCCCGATCCGCTAAGCACACAGACATGGCGACTCGCCCGAAGCGCATCTATTAGCGCCTCGGGATACACCGGATTTTTATCCATCAGGCGGCTTTGTTTGCTTTAGCCAGTTGGCGAAGGACGTAATGAAGGATGCCACCGTGTTCATAGTAGTCGCGTTCCTTTGGCGTATCGATGCGGACTTTGGCCTGAAATTCGATCGGGTCGCCGCCGTCGGGAGTGGCGGTAACGCTTACCGTTTTCGAGTCAGCATCGGCAAGGCCGACAATATCGATCACTTCCTTGCCGGTCAGTCCCAGCGAATCGGCGCCCTGGCCATCCATGAATTGCAAAGGCAATACGCCCATGCCAATCAGGTTGGAGCGATGGATCCGCTCGAAGCTTTTGGCAATGACGGCTTTAACGCCGAGCAGCAAGGTGCCTTTCGCGGCCCAGTCGCGGGACGATCCAGTACCGTATTCGGTGCCGGCTATGACCACGAGTGGTGAGCCTTCCGAGCGGTACTTCAGCGACGCAGCGTAGATGGACATTTGCTCGTCGCTCGGCTGGTGCCTGGTCCAGCCACCCTCGGTGCCGGGCGCGAGCTGGTTGCGCAGGCGAATATTGGCAAACGTGCCGCGCATCATGACCTCATGATTGCCGCGTCTGGAACCATAGGAATTGAAATCGACCGGTTTGACGCCCTGTGCTTTCAGATACTCCGCAGCGGGACTGTCCACGGCGATGTTGCCTGCGGGGGAAATGTGGTCCGTCGTGACAGAGTCACCCAGCAAAGCGAGAACTCTGGCACCGTGAATGTCCTCCACGGGCCTGGTCTGCAGGCTCATGCCTTCAAAGTAAGGGGGGTTCTTGACGTAAGTCGAATCGGCATCCCAGGTATAGATCTCTCCGCCTGGTACATCGAGGCTGTTCCAGTTCTTGTCGCCGGCGAAGACGCTGTCGTAACTGGATTTGAACATGCCGGAATCGATATTTTTCGCGATCGCTTCCTGTATCTCCTCTGGGTCTGGCCAGATGTCCCGCAAATAGACGGGATTGCCTTTCGCATCATCTCCGAGCGGGTCGCTGTGGAGATTCACGTCCATGTTCCCTGCCAATGCGTAAGCGACGACAAGCGGCGGCGATGCCAGATAGTTCATCTGCACGAGGGGGTGAATGCGCCCTTCAAAGTTACGATTGCCGGACAAAACGCTGCAGCCCACGATGTTGCCGTTTTGCACGGCTGCGGCAATTTCCGGTTTTAGCGGGCCGGAATTGCCGATGCAGGTCGTGCAGCCGTATCCGACGGTGTAAAAACCCAGGGCATCCAGATCGTCCAGGAGTTGGGACTTTTCAAGATAGTCGGTGACGACCTTGGAACCCGGCGCGAGGCTGGTCTTGACCCAGGGCTTGCTCGTCAGCCCTTTTTCACGTGCATTTCTCGCCACCAATCCTGCTGCGATCATGACGGCCGGGTTGGATGTATTTGTGCAACTGGTAATTGCCGCAATCAGTACCGCACCATCCCTGATGTCGACTTCCTCTCCATCGAGGACAGCCTGTGCCGAGCCTCCTTCCTTCCGATCAGCGACGGCGGCTTTCAGATCCCTGCGAAACGCTGAATCCGCCGCGCTCAATGCGATACGGTCCTGCGGGCGTTTCGGTCCGGCGATACTTGGCTCGATCGTGCTCATGTCGAGCTCGAGTATGTCACTGTAGTCAGCGTCGGCCTGGCCGGCGTGATGCCACAGCCCCTGTTCCTTCGCGTAAGCCTCGATCAGCTTGATGTGTTCGGCATCGCGCCCGGATAACGTCAGGTAGCGCAGCGTTTCGTTGTCGATCGGAAAGATCGCACAGGTGCTGCCAAACTCGGGCGACATGTTGCTAAGCGTTGCCCGATCTGCGAGCGCCAAATGTTCCAGACCGTTACCAAAGAACTCGACGAATTTTCCGACGACACCTCTTTCCCTGAGCATTTCGGTCACCGTGAGAACCAAATCGGTCGCAGTCGTGCCCGCGGCGGGTGTGCCGCTCAGTTTGAAGCCGACGACCTGTGGGATGAGCATCGTGATGGGTTGTCCCAGCATTGCGGCCTCAGCCTCGATGCCGCCGACACCCCAGCCAAGAATACCCAGCGCGTTGATCATGGTCGTGTGCGAGTCGGTGCCAACAAGTGTATCGGGATAGGCGGACCGTCGCCCGTTCCTGTCCGCGTCGAATATGACGCGTCCCAGATACTCGAGGTTTACCTGGTGAACAATGCCCGTGTTCGGCGGGACGACACGGAAGTTCTCGAACGCCGACTGGCCCCAGCGGAGAAACGAATAACGTTCCTTGTTTCGATTGAATTCGATTTTGTTGTTCAGGTCGAGCGCGTCAGCCGTTCCATATCGATCGACTTGCACCGAATGATCGATGACCAGTTCGGCCGGTGCCTGGGGATTGATACTGTCGGCGGAGCCGCCCAGACTGACGACCGCGTCGCGCATTGCGGCCAGATCGACGACCGCCGGCACGCCCGTAAAATCCTGCAGGATCACGCGGCTTGGCGTAAACGAAATCTCGGTGCTCGGCTCGGCATCTGCATCCCAGTTGGCAAGCGCCAGTATGTCGTCACGCGTGACATCGCGACCGTCTTCGTGTCTGAGAAGATTCTCCAACAGAATCTTCAGCGAGAAGGGAAGCCTCTCGAGGTGTCCTTCCGTGACTGCATCAAGGCGGTATATTTCGAACTGATTGCCGCCAACATCGAGCGTTGAACGAGCGCCGAAGCTGTCCGTCATAGCCTCTCCCAGAGAAGTAGTGGTCCAATCACCGAACCGGTTCGCGGTCCGGGGCGGGGCGGCATTATAGCGGATTCAGGACTGTCATATTGCCGCGCGGACGGTCGCGTGCCGGGCAAGCACGCGCTCGATGACCGCGCCACCCAGACACCGGTCACCGTCGTAGAACACGGCAAACTGGCCGGGCGCGACGGCTCTTTGCTCCGCGACAAACGAAACTTCGAGCAAGTCGCTAGCCTCTCGTCTGACAAGGCATGCCTGGTCAGGCTGCCGATAGCGAATCTTGACATTGCAGCTCAAAGCTCCTGTCCGCGACAATTTTTCAGGCGGTTTACCGATCCAACTGGCGGCGCTTGTCTCCATTGAGGTGCTGTAGAGCATCGGGTGCTCGCCTTGCACAACGACCAGTACATTGTCGTCCAGAATCTTGTCCGCGACATACCAGGGTGCGTCGCCCGAGTCCTGCCGGCCGCCAACGCCCAGGCCCTGGCGTTGCCCCAGCGTGTAGTACATCAGGCCCTGGTGCCGTCCGACCTCCTTGCCGTCCGGTGTCCGGATGGGTCCCGGATCTGCCGGGAGATATGTCGCCAGGAACTCCCTGAACGGCCGCTCGCCAATGAAGCAGATGCCGGTGCTGTCCTTCTTGTCGTGGATGGCCAGACCATGATCGCGGGCAATACGACGGACATCCGCCTTCAACAGCTCCCCCAGCGGGAAAAGCGTCTCAGCCAGCGCGCCGGCAGAGACCGCGTGCAGAAAATAACTCTGGTCCTTGGTCTTATCGGCAGCCTTCATTAGTTGCACCTGCCCATCGGAGACATCGGTGCGCGCGTAATGTCCTGTTGCCAGCAGTTCCCCACCAAGACGTTTGGCGTAGTCCCGGAATGCGCCGAATTTAATCTCACGGTTGCAAAGTACGTCCGGGTTAGGCGTGCGCCCGGCCCGGTACTCATCGAGAAAATACTTGAACACCCGGTCACGGTATTGCTTCGCGAAATTGACGTGGTGTAGCGGTATGTCTATTTGCTCGCAGACGCGGCGCGCATCCTGTAAATCGGCGGCCGCTGTGCAATAACCATCGTCGTCCTCCCAATTCGACATGTGCAGTGCCTGCACGTCGGCACCCTGCTGCTTGAGAAGCAATGCGGCAACGGCGGAATCGACACCGCCGGACAAGCCGAGGATGACTTTCCTGCCTTTCGGATTGATAGGGGACGTCGCCATAGATCGGCGATTCTAGCGCGATTTTTCCGCTAGCAGGCTAACGCGGCAAGTTTATTCATTTATATGCCGAGTTGCCGGAATTCTATTTCAACTTCGCTGGCTTGCCAGATCTCGTCAAACATCTTTCCGTAGAGTTTGGCGACTGCGGGTTCAAAGGTATCTGCAATGCCTTCCCAACGACTGGCTTGCAGACGATAGACGAGTGCAGTCTCGTCGGCAATGCAAAAGGATTCTGCATGGGTGCGTAAGTCTTCTCTGACGTGGCGGAATTCGATATAAGTATTCAGGCGCCTGCCAAGATGAACGAAATTGTTACCGTTCTTGATGGCTCGTGTCGGGTCCGCAATTAGTACGCGGATTCTTGCGTAGGTCTGCGACAAACAGAGATGTTTGATGATGTCGAGAAAATCCGGATCATCGTAGATTCCCGGTTCAAGGTCATGCGTAAAGATGGACAGCTTCCGGGTGGTTTCAGCGGCGACATCGATGATCGCCAGACGCAGTTCTTCCTGCGTAGATATAACCCAGCGACGACCTTTTTCCCGAACTTGTTCCATGATGTACCGTGCTATAAATCTAAGCGTGCCAGGACATGCGGTATACCGCCTTCAGAAAAGATTTCTTCGTCACTGACAAAGCCAAATTTCTTATAAAAATTCAGCGCGTGCATTTGTGCGTGCAGGTAAACCTGCTCAAAGCCCCTTTGCCGGGCTTCCTCGACCAGTCGAATCAGCATCGCCGAACCCACGCCCTGTCCACGGTATTCCCCCAATACCGCTAGTCTCGCAATCTTACCGGTCGGCTCCAGACGGCCAGTGCCAACTACGTCACGTTTTTCGGAGAATGCAAGCACATGAGAACTATTCTCATCCGCGTCGTCCCACTCCTCGGACTCGGGAATCTTCTGTTCGATAATGAAGACCTGGCGTCGCACGAACTCGAGTTTGGCACGGTCTGCCTGCCAGCTCGCGCTGCGTATGAGGAAGGGCTTATGTAACATTGTCCGGCTGCTCCGTCAGGACGTCAAACGCCCCTTGCGTAACGAGCCACCTCAACAGTTCGTTGCCTCCGGCCTTGTTGAGCATGGCTTGAACCAGATCGCCATGTGCCCCTCGATTCGCACAGAGCCGGCGAAAAACCTCATATTGTGCCGGGGAGACCGTTTTGCCGAAGCCGTTGACAAAGACAAATTCTTGCTTGCCGGAAGTCAAGAAAGCCAGGCGCGCCATGCCGTGTACCAGAACTTCAGACCCTGCCGTCAATGATTTCAGGAATACATCGATCTCTGCACCGATTGGAGCCTCCGGTGCAAGCCACGCTTTGACATCGCTTACGACACAACCGAACGCATAGGCAAAATCGTCATCCGGAAGGCTCGCGTCGGTCACAAAACACGCCCGCGCGCGGTCAAGCGCCCGGGCCGAAATCAGGCCAGGTTCTGCTTCGTCCGCCGTCAGGTCGGGATCGCTGTAAAAAAGACTATCGTTGCCTTCATATTCGATGCTGGCATCGTCCTGAATGCGCGCCAGGCTTGCGACAAATTCGGACAATGTTGGCGCGCGCATTCCTATCGAGTAGGTCATGCAGGCCTCCGTGGCGATACCCCAGTGAGCGATGCCCGATGGCAGGTAAAGCACGTCACCGCAGCTTGCTGTGATGGGACTGTTGTCGGTGAATGGCTCGAGTAATGACAACCCCCCTGACTCGATCGTCTTCAGACCCGCGTTTACCGGCGCCATCCGCCACTCGCGTCGGCCGGTTCCCTGACACAGAAACACGTCATAATTATCGCGGTGAGGACCGGCGCTGCCACCCGCCACTGCAAAGCTCACCATCAGGTCATCAATACGCCAGTCAGGAATGAATGACGCTTCCTGAAGGAGTTTTCTGAATTCAGGCAAATGCTTTTCCACATCCTGGACAAGGAGTGTCCAGTTTTCGGGCGGTAGCGCGGCAAGCAGTTCTGCTTCGAAAGGCCCGTGTTCGACCCGATAATGTGTCGCGTCATCTTTCAGTTCCGTGAAAACAAGCCGGGACTCGACATCATCCAGCGTGGCGAGCCAGCCGAGTTCATCCGCACTCAGTTCGGGTAATTCGCCTGGCAAGGCTTGTGGCATGAAGAGCAGGCCTTTTTGCCAGTACCGGTCGAGGAAGCCCTCCGTCGATATTGCATCCGGAAACTGAAACACTAGTACTGTCTGTGAGAGTCAGCCGTCGATTCTTGCGAGTGAACTGGCGAGTCCTGTGTAGGTCGCAGGCGTCAAATCAAGAAGCCGCTGCTTGGCGTCATCCGGAATGTCCAGTGACTTCACGAAATCGTGCAACAGCTCTTTGGTCACTTGTTTGCCGCGCGTCAGCGCCTTGAGTTTCTCATAGGGTTCCGGTACGCCGTAGCGACGCATGACGGTCTGTATGGCCTCGCCAAGGACTTCCCAGCTTTGTTCGATGTCCTTTTGAATCACCGCGGGGTCCGCTTCCAGTTTACCGAGTCCTTTCAAACAGGAGTGAATGGCGATCAACAGATAGGCGATCGCGACCCCGAAATTCCTCTGTACCGTCGAATCCGTCAGGTCCCGTTGCCAGCGCGAAACAGGCAACTTGCTCGCGAAGTGACTCAGCATCGCCGTCGACAGCCCCAGGTTACCTTCCGCATTTTCGAAATCGATCGGATTCACTTTATGGGGCATCGTTGACGATCCCACTTCATCTTTGGTGCTGCGCTGACGAAAGTATCCGAGCGAGATGTAGCCCCAGATGTCGCGACACAGATCCAGAAGAACCGTGTTGAAACGGACCAACGCGTGGGCATATTCGGCGGTCCAGTCATGTGGTTCGATTTGTGTCGTGAGAAGGTTGGGGTGAAGTCCCAATGACTCAATGAACCGCTGACTGATACGCGGCCAGTCGACATCGGGATATGCTGCGACCTGCGCATTGAAGTTGCCGACGGCGCCATTGAACTTGCCCCGTACCTCGACGCCGGCAAGTTGATCGCGTGCCCGTGCAAGGCGGGCGACAACATTTTTCATTTCCTTGCCAACCGTCGTCGGACTGGCGATCTGTCCATGGGTACGCGACAACATTGGCAGGTCGGCATATTCGGTGGAAATCGTTCGCAGCCTGGCGAGTACATTTTTCATCTGCGGCAGCAAAACTTCGTCGCGAGCGTTGCGCAACATGAGCCCATAGGCAAGGTTGTTGATGTCCTCGGACGTGCAGCCGAAATGAATGAAATCTCCGATATTGCCGATGTCGGCGCCGCCGCCAATCTTGTCCCTGATGTAGTACTCGACCGCTTTCACGTCGTGATTTGTCGTTGCTTCGATCTTTTTGACGCGCTCGGCATCGTCGGTGGAGAATTTGTCGACGATGCGATTAAGCATATCCTTCACGACCGGCGACAATGGAGCAATTTCTCCGATGTCGGGTTCGTCGGCAAGCCACTGCAGCCAGCGAATTTCGACCAGGACACGGTAGCGAATGAGGCCGTACTCGCTGAAAATGTCGCGCAGGGCCTCAACCTTGCCCGCGTACCGCCCATCGACCGGTGACAGTGCTCTGAGACTTGTATGTTCCATATGCGGGCTGGACTTGGGGGCGCAAACCGCGAATCATACACCATCGGCCATGCGGCGTAGTGACGCTTGAAACGCCCGAAGGACCGCACAATATAAAGGTATACATTTTGCGACTGCTGGCATCACTTCAAGCGGGCGCCCGGAGAGTAATAAACAATGAGCGACAAGTCATATCGTACGGAACGCGACAGCATGGGCGAACTAAAAGTCCCGGCGGATGCGCTATGGGGCGCACAGACCCAGAGGGCGGTCGAGAATTTTCCGATCAGTGGACTCGCCATGCCGCGCCAGTTCATTGCGGCCCTGGGCCTTGTCAAGTGGGCGGCGGCCGGGGCCAATTCCGAGCTTGGTCTGCTAACGAAGGATAAGACTGCGGCTATTCAAGCGGCAGCGCTTCAGGTAGCGGAGGGGCGTCATGACGAACATTTTCCGATCGATGTTTTTCAGACCGGATCCGGCACCAGTTCCAATATGAATGCAAACGAGGTCATCGCGAGACTGGCGACTGAGGGATTTGGTTCGGAAGTCCATCCAAATGATGACGTGAATATGTGTCAAAGCAGCAATGACGTGATTCCGACATGCGTTCATGTCAGTGCCGCGATAGGCATTCACGACCGGTTGTTGCCCGCATTACGCGATTTGGCCGGCGCATTGCAGGAGAAAAGCGAAGAATGCAGCTCGGTAGTCAAGACAGGACGCACCCATCTCATGGATGCGATGCCGGTGACGCTCGGCCAGGAACTCGACGGCTGGCGGGCACAGGTAGAACATGGCATCGACCGTCTGAACGACGCGATGGCACGGTTGTGCGCCCTTGCACAGGGCGGCACCGCAGTCGGGACCGGGATTAACGCGCACCCGCAGTTCGGCAGCAAGGTTGCCGTCCTGTTGAGCGAACGATGTGGATTCGAGTTCACGCAGGCGGACTCCTTGTTCGAGGGCCTCTCCAGTCAGGATGCTGCTGTAGAGACATCGGGGCAACTGAAAGTACTCGCCGTCAGTCTGATGAAGATTTCCAATGACCTTCGATGGATGAATTCGGGCCCATTGGCTGGTATCGGTGAAATCGCGTTGCCTGCGTTGCAGCCCGGATCCAGCATCATGCCAGGCAAGGTAAACCCCGTGATTCCCGAGGCGGTCGCGATGGTCTGTGCACAGGTCATCGGTAACGACGTGACAATCACGATGGCGGGCCAGTCCGGCAATTTCCAGCTCAATGTCATGTTGCCGGTAGTCACCCATAACCTGCTGCAGAGCATCGAATTGCTGGCAAATGCCGCAGTCTGTCTCGCGGACAAGGCGATCCGCGGTTTCACGGTGAATCAGGCCAATCTGGATCGCGCGCTGGATCGAAATCCCATTCTTGTTACGGCGCTGAACCCGGTGATCGGCTATGAAAAAGGGGCCGCGGTTGCGAAAAAGGCCTACGCGGAAGGACGGCCGGTAAAAGATGTGGCCCGTGAGATGACCGACCTCAGCGACGAGGAACTGGATCGGCTGCTCGATCCGGCTTCACTGACCCAGGGCGGCATCAAGAACTGAGCTGATGTCCGCCAAAATCCGACCGGCCCAGGTCACCGCCGGACACATACGCGAGCGCCTGGCCGGCACGCGCATGCCCACCGACCCGCTGGCCGTCGTCATGCCACCGGGAAGCCGCGCATGGCCCGCAGACCTGCGCCGCAAGATGTGCGAAAACCTGAAGCCGGCCGGCGTCCTTATCCCGATTCTCGAGTATCCGGACGGTCTCTCCGTGCTACTGACGCAAAGGTCTGCGGACCTGAAAATTCATGCCGGCCAGGTCAGCTTCCCGGGCGGCCGCATGGAACCGGCCGATGCAGACATTACCGTGACCGCGCTTCGCGAAACCCATGAGGAAGTGGGCATCAGGCCTGAGCAAGTGGACATAGCAGGCTATCTTCAGCCGATGTTGACGGTGACCGGTTATGCTGTAACGCCGATAGTCGGGCTTATTCAGCCAACCATAAACCTGACCCTGGACCACAGCGAGGTCGAACATGCTTTTGAAGTGCCATTGTCATTCCTTCTGGATGATAGTAACCAGCGGCAGTCCGAGAGAGAATTCCATGGCGTCGCCGTGCCAATTGTCGAGTTCAATTATGCATCCATGCGCATATGGGGCGCCACGGCGAGCATGCTGGTAGCGCTGAGACAACTACTATTATGATAAGTAACCGTAAGTTATGAGTTCAATAGAGAATCTACGTGAAATCATGGCAAGCTTACGGGACCCGGAGGCAGGCTGCCCCTGGGACCGCGAGCAGGACTTCGCCAGCATCGCCCCTTATACGGTTGAGGAAGCATATGAGGTCGCCGATGCAATCGCCCGGGATGATATGAGCGGACTGTGTGACGAACTGGGAGATTTGCTGTTTCAGGTGGTTTTTCATGCACAAATGGCTGCTGAGGTCGGTGCCTTCGATTTCGACGAAGTGGCTGCAGGGATTTGCAACAAGATGCTTCGGCGGCACCCGCATGTCTTCGGTAACGCAGTGGAGCGGGCCCGTGGAGCTGTTCCGGGAAGCTGGGAGCGCATCAAGACAGCCGAAAGGCAGGCCACGACGGATATGCAGGCCAGCATTCTCGATGGCGTCGCGAATGCGCTGCCGGCTTTGAAACGGGCTGAAAAACTGGGCAAAAGGGCGGCGACTACGGGCTTTGACTGGCCGCATGAGCGTGGTGCCCGGGAGAAAATGGATGAGGAGCTGGCGGAGCTGGATGAGGCGCTACAGCGACAGGGAGCGGCAGAAGTGACAGAGGAACTCGGCGATTTGTTGTTCTCCGTCGTCAATCTCGCGCGGCACTTACACATTGACCCGGAACAGGCGCTTGTCAGTGCCAATCGAAAGTTCGAACAGCGGTTCCGGCAGATGGAGGCTGACGTCAGGGAAAGTGGTGCATCGCTAACTGACTTCGACATCGATTCGCTTGAAGCAAAATGGCAGTTGGCAAAGAGCAAGGTATCGGGCCAGGCGTAACACGGGTCCCGCCCGACACATTCACATGCCGTTCAGTTTGTGGGAAAAACGGGTGTTCCAACCAACTCGTGTATTCAGGCAGCGTTCATTGGCTCGGGTCTATTCTCCGTACCAGGCTCCGCACAATAGCGGGCCAGGTGTTAGGAAAATGGAGTATCGCCATGAACATTAAAGCCAGGATTGCGACCATCTCGAGCGCTGCCGTGCTGTCAATTGCCTTGGCTGCGGCACCGGCAATGGCCGAGCATGAATACGCCTCATACGATCGCTCGGATGCGATCTATGATTACGCGCGTGTCATCAGATCCGAGCCGATTATTCGCTACGTGACAGTAAGAACGCCGGTACAGGAGTGCTGGAACGACACCGAGTACTACTCCGTGGCACAGCGCCCCAGGGGTACGGCAGGCAGCACGATTATTGGCGCGATCATCGGCGGCGTCATCGGCAATCAGTTGGGTCATGGACATCACCGTGACGCGGCAACCCTATTCGGCACACTGGCCGGGGCCGCGATTGGCAGCGAAGTGGCGACTGCTAAAGCGGGTGGCTATGTCACGACGCAGTACGGACGACCAGTGCGCCGTTGTCAAACCAATTACCAGACTCACGAAGAGGAGCGCATTGATGGCTATAACGTAGTCTACGTGTATAACGGTCAGAAATATGCGACAAGGATGCCAACTGATCCAGGCAAGCGCATGCGGATCCGGGTTGACGTGAGGCCAGCCCCGTAAGCAGGCAGCGAGCCGGTCCCTGTGACCGGCTTCGTTGCAATCGGCGTCACTTGTTTGGATGATTGCGTTCTGAACGGATTTGAAGCCGAATTTCGAATACATCATGATGGAATCTTCGTTGAAAATTTTGCTGCTCGCTCTTGCCTTATGCGCTGCCCCCCAGGCGCTGGCCGGTAAATTTGACCTCGGCGACCGGCTTGGACAAGTCGCAGAAGTCGCTGTCAGTGACAGCAGGAACGAGCGCATTCTGATGATTGCCCAAAGTAACGGTCCCACGCTGTCTCAGGCCGTTGAAATGGTTAAACGGCAATACAACGGCAGAATCGTCAGTGCCGAGACCAGGATGAATGGCAATCGCGAAGTCCACCACATCAAGGTCCTGACCGAGGACGGCAAGGTCAAGACGGTGAAGATCCAGGGTCGCACCAAGCGACCCTGACGGTCAGAGGACAATCCCCATGCGCTTGCTCGTAATCGAAGACGACGCAACCCTGCGCGAAACGCTCTGCAGCCAGCTCGCCGAGGCCGGCTTCGGTGTCGAGCAGGCCGCCGACGGCAGGGAGGGACTCTACTTTGCGCTCGAGTACCCGATCGACCTCGCGATCATCGATCTTGGGCTGCCTGAAATCTCCGGGCTCGATGTCATCCGTCAGCTCAGGGAAAAGGGCAAGTCCTATCCGATACTGATTCTGACGGCGCGCGACCGCTGGCAGGACAAAGTAGACGGGCTTAGCGCAGGGGCCGACGACTACGTCGTGAAGCCTTTTCATTTCGAAGAGGTAACTGCCCGCGTAAACGCATTGCTCCGACGCAGCGGCGGTTGGGCCTCCGCAGTATTGAGCGCGGGCCCGGTCACGCTCGATACTTTGCGGCAGGATCTGTCTGTTGACGAGCGATCAATAGAACTTACGAGCTACGAGTACAAAATCATCGAGCACCTGATGATTCGGGCGGGCGAGGTGATCTCCAAGACCGAGCTGACGGATCGTCTGTACGACCAGGACTTCGAGCGCGACAGTAACGTTATCGAAGTGTTTATCGGCCGCCTGCGCAAGAAAATGGATCCGGAAAATACGCTCAAACCGATTGAAACGCTGCGTGGCCGTGGCTATCGCTTTGCACTCGAGCGCAATCAGGATACGTAAATCTCCCAGATGTCTTCGCTCAGTGCCCGACTACTGATTTCCGTAAGTATTCTGCTTTTGTTCTTCTTTGGCGCCACGATTGCCGTATTGGACATTGCGTTTCGTGACGTCGGCGAGAAAGCGCGGGCGGACATTCTCGACGGACAACTCATGACCCTGCTCGCGGCGGCTGAACCGAACGCGACCGGTGAGCTGGAGATGCCCGCGGGTCTGCCGGAACCCCGTTTTGGCAACGTAGGATCCGGTCTCTATGCCGACCTGCAGGATAGTGAAGGCAATCACGTCTGGCGATCACGTTCGTCCCTCGGCCTCGATTTGCCGCACGGCCCGGTTCCTGAACCCGGCGCACAGCAGTTTTCTCGCCTGGTAATGGAAGACGGCACGCCACTAATGACTTTGAGTCTTGCTGTTCAGTGGGAACTGCCTGACGGTGAGCTCAAGCCCTACATATTCTACGTTGCTGAAAGCCTCGACTCCTCAAATGCACAACTCGCCCGATTTCGACGCCAGCTGTTTACCTGGTTCGGCGCAATCGCAATCATCATGTTGTTCTCAATATCCCTTCTGATGAGAGGCATGTTGCGTCCGTTGCGTCAGATCGAGCAGGAAATCGGCGAGATCGAAGAGGGCAATCGGCAATCGCTTTCCGAAGGCTTTCCGACAGAGCTCAGCGGCGTTGCCCGCAACATGAACGTCCTTATTGGCAGTGAACGTGCCCGCTCCGAGCGCTACCGGCAGACGCTGGACAATCTCGCGCACAGCCTGAAGACCCCGCTGGCCGCGATGCGGGCGATTCTCACGCGGCAAAAGTCTCCAAAACTGACTGCACAACTCGAACCGCAGATTGAACAGATGACGGAAATCGTGCGCTACCAGCTCAGGAAGCCGGCAGCTAGCGCGGCAGCTGCCATCGGTGCGACACCGGTGCCCATGGAAACGGAGTTGTCGCGCCTGGTTGATGGTCTGGCCAAGGTTTACAGCGACAAGAACCCGACGATTGACACCAGCGTCGCGGAAGACGCCGAATTCCGGGGAGATACCGGCGATTTCCTGGAGCTTGCCGGAAACCTGCTCGACAACGCCTGCAAGTGGTGCGATTCGCAGGTGTCGTTGATGATCAGGCCCGCCGATGCCGAGGGCGGCATGCTAATGACGGTGGCCGACGATGGGCCGGGGATCCCGCAGGATGCCGCCGATGCGTTACTCCAACGCGGCAGCCGCCTGGACGAATCGGCGCCGGGTCACGGCATCGGTCTCGCCGTTGTCAGGGACATCGCACGGTCCTACGGAGGCGAGGTTGCCGTCGGGAAATCGGTGCTGGGCGGCGCGGAAATTACGGTGACTATTCCGCCGCACTCCACAGCCTGATAGCACGCCTACTCATCTTTCTTCAGTGCTTTGCCCAGCTCCATCAACGGCGTAATGAGATCCAGCGGCAGCGGGAAAACAATCGTGTTCGATGTCTGTCCGCCGATCTCCTTCAGCGTCTGCAAATAGCGGAGTTGCAGTGCCTGCTTTTCTCCGGCGAGCGTACGCGCGGCTTCGGCGAGCGAATGTGCTGCCTGTTTTTCACCTTCGGCATGAATGATCTTCGCACGACGTGCGCGTTCTGCCTCGGCCTGCTGCGCGATTGCACGAATCATACTTTCATCGAGATCAACGTGTTTGATTTCGACGTTGGCGACTTTGATGCCCCAGTTATCGGTTCGCTGATCGAGAATGGCCTGGATATCGGCATTCAGTTTGTCACGTTCCGACAGCATGTCATCCAGCTCGTGCTGGCCCAGGACCGATCGAAGCGTTGTTTGTGACAATTGGCTGGTTGCTTCGAAGACATTTGCGACCCGAATGATCGCCTTTTCAGGGTCGACGATGCGGAAATAAATAACCGCATTTACTTTGACGGATACGTTATCGCGCGAGATGACGTCCTGCGTCGGCACGTCCATGACGATAACGCGGAGGTCCACTTTCGTCATTTTTTGCAGGCCTGGGATCAGGATGATCAACCCGGGGCCCTTCACAGACTGGAAGCGACCGAGGAAGAATATGACGCCACGCTCATACTCTTTGAGAATCTTGATCGTGTTGTAGAGGATGACGATGAAGAGCGCTAGGCCAAGCCCGAGTGTTGCTAATGTCATTGGAGTTCCTTTTTTGTAATCTTTAGGTTTGAAATTCTGCTTCGGTCGGATCGGGTTGACTGGCCGGCTCCACTTCAAGCGTGAGCCCATCCATCGCCCGCACGACCACTTCCTGGCCCTGCTCGACAGGCACCTTGCTGACTGCTGCCCAGGCCTCCCCCTCGAGCCAGACCTTGCCTTCGCCCGTGAATGATTGCATCGCGGTGGCTGAACCGCCAATGATAGAGGCTCTGCCACTCACCGCACCGCGGCGTCGCAGCCTGACCAGATACGAAACCAGCCACAGCAGGAACAGACCGGCCACGACCGCAAGGCCGACGACAAAGGTTACGGAAATTCCGAATCCCGGAACGCCGCTGTCAAACATCATAATTGCTCCAAATATGAACGCGGCGATGCCTCCGATACCGAGCGCACCGAAGCTGGGCACCACCGCTTCGGCGACAATCAACACAATGCCGACGATGATCAGCGCAAGTCCCGCATAATTCACAGGGAGTACCTGCAAGGCGTAGGCGGCCAGAAGCAGGCAAATTACACCTGCAACGGCAGGTACGATCGCACCCGGGTTATAGCCTTCGAACAGCAGACCGTAAATACCGATCATCAACAGCAGCAGAGCGACTTCAGGACTGGCAATCGTGCCCAGCACTTTTAAACGCCAACTCGGTTCCAGCGTCACGACCTCGACCGATTCCGTCTCCAGGACAACAGTGCGGTTGTTGACCTTGAGCTCGCGACCATTGATTTTCTGCAGCAGTTCTGCCTGATTGGCGGCAATCAGATCGATGACATTGTTTTCCAGCGCTTCAGTCGCCGTCAGAGTCGCAGCCTCCGTAACCGCTTTTTCGGCCCAGTCAGCATTTCTGCCATGCGCTTCGGCAAGACCACGGATGTAGGCTATCGCATCATTCATGACCTTCTTGTCCATCGCGGAACCAGAATCTGTAGCGTCCTTTTCTTCTTTTTCATCCGATGCTTCATCATCATCGGAGTCGTCCTTATCATCTGCGCCGTCCTTATCGCCCGGCCAGCCACCACCGCCCAGTGCGACCGGCGTTGCGGCACCCAGATGCGTGGTGGGCGCCATTGCCGCGATGTGGCTGGCAAGGAGGATATATGTCCCGGCACTGTCCGCCCTTGCGCCGTCCGGGGAAACGTAGGTTGCCACCGGTACGTCGGAGCCGAGGATGGCCTTGACGATATCGCGCATCGGGCTGACGAGTCCGCCAGGCGTATCCATGCGTATGATGACGAGCTCCGCGCCACGATCTTCGGCTTCCTCGATTCCGTTGATGATGAACTCGGCGGTCGCAACACCGATGGCGCCTTCCAGATCGAGCAGGATTGCGGTTCCGTCGGCTTGAGCCAGAGGCGTCGATCCCAGGACGAAGAGCGCGAACAGGGTACTCAAGTACCGCTCACGCCAATGCCGGACTCTCGCGATTCGTCTCATGTTCATGCACTCATAATAACAGGGAATATCAGCGTGGTTGTTCCGAAATTATACGTATTCGATACACTGTCCCCGGAATCTCAGAAAAAGGACGGCGAGTCATGTTTATCCGATTTATCACGACCGGCGGCACGATCGACAAGATCTATTTCGATGCCACGAGTCAGTATGAGGTTGGTGAATCTAACGTCAAACATATCCTGGGCGACGGCCTCGTCAATTTCGACTACGACATCGTCCCGATGTTCCAGAAGGACAGTCTCGAATTTACCGACGAAAACCGGCAGGCGCTGAAGGAGTTCATTGAGAGTGACGATGCGAGCCTCTATGTCATCACTCACGGCACTGACACGATGGTGGAGACGGCCGCAAAGCTGAGTTCAATACCCCACAAGACGATCCTCCTGACCGGTTCACTGAGTCCGGCGCGGTTCAAGACCACCGACGCGATCTTCAATATCGGCATGGCCGTGGCTGCCGTTCAATCGGTCGAGCCAGGCGTGTACCTCGTCATGAACGGGCAGGTTTTTGCAGAAGGCGAGGTCATCAAGAACCGCGCTGCGAATCGTTTCGAGAAAATCGGCGAATCTGGTCCCGGCTCCTAAACCTGAAAATTGATGCCTTGCGCCAACGGCAGACCCTTACCCCAGTTGATCGTGTTGGTCTGGCGTCGCATGTAGGCTTTCCATGAGTCGGATCCGGCTTCCCTGCCACCACCCGTTTCCTTTTCGCCACCAAACGCACCGCCGATTTCTGCACCGGATGTGCCGATGTTGACATTCGCGATACCGCAATCGGAGCCGATATTTGAAAGGAAATACTCTGCGTTCTGCAGGTTGTCGGTGAATATTGCGGAGGACAGTCCCTGCGCAACACCGTTATTCATGGCTATCGCTTCGTCGAGATGCTTATACGGAATGAGGTACAGAATCGGCCCAAAGGTTTCCTTCTGTACGATATTCCAGTCATTCTTCGCCACAGCGATTGCCGGCTCAACAAAATTTCCGGGACAATCGATGCGTGCGCCGCCATAGATGATTTCGCCGCCCAGGTCCCGAACTGTCGCGACAGCTTCCACCACTCGTGTTACAGCAGTGTCATCAATCAGCGGACCCATCAGCGTATCGCCGTCCAGTGGATCGCCGATCCTGACCTGACCGTAAGCCCTAACGAGCTTGTTTTTGAGTTCATCCATGCGTGATTCGTGAACAATGATCCGTCTCGTACTCGTGCAGCGTTGGCCGGCAGTGCCCACTGAACCGAACACGATTCCCGGAACGGCGATATCCATGTTCGCGTATTCATCAACGATGATCGCATTGTTACCTCCAAGTTCCAGGAGGCATTTACCCATTCTTGCGGCGACACGTTCGCCGACTTTCCTGCCGACCTCGGTGGAACCCGTGAACGAAATCAGATTTATTCTCGGATCATCGACGAAATGCTGTGCCAGTTGATGGTCCCCGGCGTGGAACAGGTAAAAAATTTCCGGCAGGTCAGCGTCCGCAAGTGCCTGGTTGCAGATTTTCTGCACGGCAACGCTGCACAGGGGCGTCGTGGATGACGGTTTCCAGATATTGACATTGCCACAAATAGACGCGATGCAGGCGTTCCATGACCATACGGCAACCGGAAAGTTAAAAGACGAGATCGTGCCCACGATGCCAAGTGAGTGCCATTGCTCGTACATGCGATGGCTCGGGCGTTCCGACTGCATGGTATTGCCGTACAGCATGCGCGACTGGCCGACCGCAAAGTCGGTGATATCGATCATCTCCTGAACTTCACCGTCACCCTCAGCCTTGATCTTGCCCATCTCCAGGCTCACGAGGCTGCCAAGCGCGTCCTTGTGGTCACGCAGGGCGGCGCCAACGAGTCGAATGGCTTCGCCACGAGCCGGCGCAGGTACTTTGCGCCAATCCTTGTACGCCGCCCGGGCGTTCTTGACGAGCTTGTCATATTCGTCAGCGGTGGTCGATCGCACGCTGGCAATGACTTCACCGTTGGCCGGATTGACTGACTCGATCAGTGTTGCATCGTCCGACTCGAACGCTTCTGCGCCCGACCAGGTACCGGGGTTTATTTCACCGAGATCAAGTCTTTTCAAGATTTCATTCATGACACATCCTTCCCTTTATTTAATGCGCTGATGCCCGGTTTCGCCGCGGGCAACCGCTTCAGCCGAAGCCTGATTGGTCCCACCATGCGCGTAATACTCGCCGAACCGGTTTTCGAGAATTTCGCTCAGGCCAAATTCTTCCTGCGCGATGAACCCGGAATACTTCGACGGATCTGACATCACCAGATCCATGACACTGCAGATACCCGCGGCTGTCGTGATCTGTATCGCAGACCAGAGGCGCCCTGAAACCATCTCGGGATATACCTTGTTGACATAGTTTTCTTCGCGCAGCTCCCCATCCTGAATGCCGGTTACCGCCGCATAGATAATGACGACATCCTGCAGCGTTTGCGGTACAGCGTTTTCGAGGATGCGTTTCAGTGTGCTTCGGTCACGGTTCAGCTTCAGGCCGTTCATGAGCAAACGAATCTGCTCGCAATGGCCCGGGTAACGAATCGTTTTGTAGTTCATCGTGTTGACGCGGCCGCCATAGGTATCGCCGAGAGAGCCCAGGCCGCCCGATGTATTGAATGCTTCGTACAGTTTGCCATCGATCTCGATCTCTTCGAGGCCTTCCAGCGGCAATACGTCAACTTCAGTACCATCAACTATGCTGACGCAAAGGTTTCCGTATTCATTGATGACGCCGTCGGTCGACCATGTCAGTGAATACTTCAATACGTTGTTCGGATGCTGGGGCAGGGCGCCCACGCGCAGCTTGACTGATTTCAGTTCGTCAAAGTGCTGAATGAGTTCATTCGCAGCAATGCTGATAAAGCCGGGAGCCAGACCACATTGTGGAATAAAAACCGTTTCCGCGCCCTCGGCCAGTTTGCGCACTTCCTCCGTTACTGCAACATCTTCAGTCAGGTCGAAATAATGCAGCTTCTCTTCTCTGGCGACTTTCGCCACTGCCACATTACAGTAGTAGGGCAATCCGGAGATCACAGCGACAGGTTTGTGCTTTTTAATGTGTGAAGCGAAGCTTGCTGCGTCAGCTGCGTCGAACGTATAGCCGTCCAGATTCCGGTGCCCGTGGGCCATTACGACTTCCTCGGCGGCGCCCGCGTCCTTGTCCGCGAGCTGCACATGGTAGTCACCGCAATCGGCCAGCAACCCGGAGATCAATGCGCCTATTTTGCCGGCGCCGAGAACCAATATCTCTTGCATGAGAACTCCTGAATTTTGGGTCCAACACTGTCATTTCGGACAGCAGGTCATCGCTTAAGGGAGATTTTGAGGCGCGCATTGTGCCAATCTCTTGCCGCCCTTTCCAGGCAAGTTCCGTAGTATGCGCGATCATCCATAAGGGAATGCTGCAGGGCCTCGACACTGCCCCGTCGCGAGCCGTGGGGGTCAAGGACGGGGCCCGCGTAAGCTATTGTTTACAGGAGAAACTTTTGCCTGGGCTGAGGTCATCGTGGCATAGTCGGCCACGAAGCATGTGTTTGGGGCTCGTTTGAGCCCAGTGCATCAGGAGTAGCCGTGACACGAAGTATTGGCAAATCAGAGTGGCATCCCGCGAGTTGGGCGAGTCTGCCAGCCGCACAGCAGCCGAACTACCCGGACAGGCCCGCGCTGGAGCGCGTGGTATCCGAACTCAGCTGCCTGCCGCCTATCGTGACGTCCTGGGAGGTCGATGAGCTCCGTTCGCGAATCGCCAGGGCACAGCGGGGCGAGTCTTTCGTTCTGCAGGGCGGCGACTGTGCCGAGAGTTTCGACGAGTGCACTTCCGAAAATATCGTCGCGAAGCTCAAGATCCTGCTGCAAATGAGCCTCGTCATGCTGTATGGACTAAAGAAACCAGTCGTGCGCGTAGGGCGCATGGCCGGGCAATACGCAAAGCCCCGCTCGGCAGACACGGAAACACGCGACGGACAGACCTTGCCGAGTTTTCGTGGCGATCTCGTCAATCGGATTCCATTTACCGCCGAAGACCGCATACCGAACCCACAACTGATGCTACGCGGTTACGAACGGGCGGCGCTGACGCTCAATTTTGTCCGCTCGCTCATTGACGGCGGTTTCGCGGACCTGCACCACCCGGAGTTCTGGGACCTGAACTGGGTCGGTCATTCGCCAATGGCAGACGAGTATCACAATATTGTCGATTCGATTTCGAATTCGCTTGATTTTCTGGAGTCAATTTCAGGGCGTCAGGTACACCAGGCACAACGGGCCGATATTTATGCCGCGCATGAAGGACTACATTTGTCGTACGAGCAGGCTCAGACCCGGTTCCTCAAACATCGCGAACGATGGTACAACCTGAGTACGCATTTTCCGTGGATCGGCATGCGGACAGCCACGATTGATGGCGCGCACGTGGAATTTTTCCGCGGCCTCGCAAATCCGATAGGTATCAAGATCGGCCCCGGCATGACTGCAGAATGGCTGCAGGAGCTGATTGCTGTGTTGAACTCGAATAATGAACCGGGACGTATCAGTCTCATTCACCGTTTCGGCGCGAAGTCGATCGAAGACAAGCTGCCAGACATGATTCGCGCTGTGCGTGAGACCGGATCGCCTGTTCTCTGGGTCTGTGACCCGATGCACGGCAACACGGAGAGTACGGCGGACGGAACCAAGACGAGGCGCTTCGACAACATCGTTTCGGAACTGGAGTCGGCCTTTCGTGTGCACAAGGACCTGGGCAGTTACCTGGGCGGTGTGCACCTCGAACTGACCGGGGAAAATGTCACAGAATGCACCGGCGGGGCGCGAGGACTGACCGACGGCGACCTGGCAAGAGCTTACAAGTCGACAGTCGACCCGAGACTGAACTATGAGCAGGCGATGGAAATCGCCATGCGCATAGCCGGCCTGCGGCACTAGCTGCCGGCCCGATTGAATGTCGCCCACAGCGTGGTTATGATGCCGCGCTGCCGCATCGACGGTTATCACTTTGTCAGAAAAACCTTGCAGTAGTTTTCGTCACTTTCTTATTCAAAAGGTCATTCTTCAGCACGACTGTGTATTGCACGGGGCAAAAATAGCATGAGCAGCAAGCAGGCGGATCAAGGCGCCAAAGGCATCCGAATCCTCGGCGAGACAACGCCGGCATTCGACGAGATCCTGAGCGATCCGGCAATGGACTTTGTCGCATCATTGGCCAGGGAGTTTTCGGCACGTATCGAGGAGCTGCTGGCATTGCGGGTTGAGCGTCAGCAGGCGATCAACGCGGGCCAAATGCCGGATTTTTTACCTGAAACGGCTGAGATTCGGGAGTCGGACTGGCATGTCACGGAGGTGCCGGCGGACTTGCGGGATCGCCGTGTGGAAATTACCGGACCGACCGATCGCAAGATGATTATCAACGCACTGAACTCGGGTGCAAAAGTGTTCATGGCAGATTGCGAGGATTCGCTCACGCCGACCTGGCACAACGTCGTGCAGGGTCAGATCAACCTGCGCGATGCCGTGAATCGCACTATCGAACTCACGTCCAAGGGCAAGCACTACCAGCTTAATGAGGAGACCGCGACATTAATCGTTCGACCCAGGGGCTGGCACCTGCGTGAAAAGCACATTTTGGCAGACGGCAAAGAAGTGCCGGGCGCCTTTGTCGACTTCGGCCTTTACCTGTTCCACAACGCGGAAGAGCTGAAGAAGCGCGGTACGGGACCTTATTTCTATTTACCGAAGCTCGAAAGTCACCTGGAGGCCCGTTTGTGGAGCGATGTGTTCAGGTTCTCCGAAAACGCCGGCATCGTCTCCAGGGGTGAGATAAAGGTTACGGTCCTTATCGAGACCATACTGGCCGCGTTCGAAATCGACGAGATTCTTTATGAGTTGAAGGATCACATCGTCGGTCAGAATTGCGGCCGCTGGGACTATATTTTCAGCTTCATCAAGAAATTCAGCCAGTATCCCGAATTCGTGTTGCCGGACCGCGCCGAAGTCACGATGAGCGCGCATTTTCTGAGGTCGTATTCACAACTCGTCGTCAAGACTTGCCACCGGCGAAGGGCTTATGCGATAGGCGGTATGGCAGCACAGATCCCGATCAAGAACGACGCAGAGGCAAACAGTCAGGCGCTCGCAAAAGTTCGGGCAGACAAGGACCGTGAGGTGACCGATGGCCACGATGGTACCTGGGTGGCGCATCCGGCGCTGGTGGCACTGGCGACCGAGATATTCGACGAACACATGCCCGGCGATCATCAACTCGACAGGCTCCGCGAGGATGTACACGTTACTGCCGCCGACCTCTTGCAGGTCGTCAAAGGAAAAATCACCGAGGCCGGGCTGCGCGACAATATCAGTATTGGCGTGCAATACATGGCCGCCTGGTTGGGTGGCAACGGCTGTGTACCTCTCAACAACCTGATGGAAGACGCCGCAACGGCAGAGATTTCCCGGGCCCAGGTATGGCAATGGGTGCACCACGAGACCGGCGTACTCGATGAAGGTCGAAACGTGACCTATGAACTCTTCAAAACACTTCTCGGCGAAGAACTCGAAAAAATCCGGGATAAAGTCGGCGCGGACCAGTTCAGGGCAGGCAACTTCGAACTCGCCGCAAAGTTGATGGACCAGATCACGGCGCAGGACGAATTCGCTCCATTCCTGACCTTAGTGGCATATCAGGAAATCGACTGAGAGACGCCGACGACAATGCATTACGACAAAAAGGAAGTCGAAGAGGAGTTGGCACAGGTGATTCCCGGCGCAACACTGGATGGATGACTAGAATATTTGATCCGGACTGCCGAAACTGTCCGCGCCTGGCCGCGTTTCTTGATGCCGTCAAAGAAAAAAATCCCGACTATCACTGTCGGCCGGTTGCGCCTTTCGGCGACCCGGCCGCTGACTTCCTGATTGTCGGCCTGGCGCCCGGCATGCATGGCGCGAACCGAACGGGCAGGCCCTTTACCGGTGATCACGCAGGCATCTTGCTGTATGAGACCTTGCATGACTTCGGTTTCAGCAATCAGGCAGAGTCAGTGGCCGAGGACGACGGTCTCAGGCTTTTGAACTGCCGTATCACCAACGCGGTCAAGTGCCTGCCGCCAGATAACAAGCCGGTAGGTGCCGAGATCAACACCTGCAACGCGTATCTTGCGAACGAATTGAGCACTTTGCCCGAAAACTCCGTCATTCTCGCCCTGGGCGGTATTGCCCACCGCGCCGTTATCCGCAGCCTGTCCCTCAGGCAAGCGGATTATCCGTTCGGCCATGCAGCCGAACACGAAATTACGCCGGGCTTGATCCTGCTGGACTCTTATCATTGCAGTCGCTACAACACGAACACCCGGCGACTGACCGACGAGATGTTCCGGTCAGTATTCGCCCGGGCGAAAGAGCTACTTGTACAGGTGGCCAGTTGAAGTCCATCGACAAATCAGAATTCGATGCGAAATCGTTCGTCGCCAGCCTGACGCATCGTCCGGGTGTTTATCGCATGCTGAACGCCAATGAACAGGTTATCTATGTCGGCAAGGCGCGTGACCTCAATAAACGGGTGTCCAGCTATTTTCATCGGACTCACGCGGACGCCAAGACCAGCTCGATGATGAAGCTGGTCAGAGATGTCGAGGTAACCGTTACCAACACGGAAGCCGAAGCTCTCATCCTCGAGTACAACCTGATCAAGCGGCACAAGCCACGCTTCAATGTCGTCCTCAGAGATGACAAGAGCTACCCCTATATATATGTATCGACGGAACATCCTTTTCCGCGTCTCGAATTTCATCGTGGGCCGCGCAAAGGCAAGGGCCGGTACTTCGGACCTTATCCAAGTACAGGCGCCGTACGAAAAACGCTGAACGAGTTACAGAAACTCTTCCTGGTCCGGCAGTGTCAGGACAGTTACTTCAACAACCGGACCCGCCCGTGTCTGCAATATCAGATCAGGCGATGTACCGCGCCCTGCGTCGGCTATATCGATGAGGCTGGCTACAGTGAAGATGCGGGCGCAGCAATTCTTTTCCTGGAGGGCAAGAACCGTAGCGTGATCAACACGCTCGTCCAGCGTATGGAGCAGGCAGCAGAAATTCAGGACTACGAACTGGCCGCCCGCTGCCGCGACCAGATTGCTCGCATCAAAAAGGTCGAAGCGGAACAGCTTGTCTCCAGAACTAATGCAAAGAACCTGGATGTCATTGCAATTGCATCACGTCCCGGACTTCATTGCGTCACCATTTTATTCATTCGACACGGTGTAATGCTCGGCAGCCGCAACCACTTTCCCAGAATCAGCGGCGATGCAACTATGCGGCAAATGCATGGAGGCTTTCTATCGCAATATTACCTGGGCCGCGACGCGCCTTCAGAAATCATTATCGAATCCGATATTGAAGACCGTCAGTTGCTGCAAGGCAGCCTGTCGAAGCGATCGGGTCACAAAGTACAAATCAGGCACCGGGTCCGGGGAGACCGGCTGCGCTGGCTGCAGATGGCCCGTACGAACGCGGAACAGGGACTCGATCTGCAGGCAGCCAGCAATGCAACGATTCGGCGCCAGTTCGCAGCATTGGGTGAAGTGCTGCAGCTCGAGGGGCCGCCCGAGCGCCTCGAGTGTTTTGACGTGAGCCATACATCCGGTGAAGCGACCGTCGCCGCCTGCGTGGTATTCAACACGGCCGGACCATTAAAGAGCGACTATCGGCGCTTCAATCTGCGACCGGCAGCGGCGGGCGATGACTATGCGGCGATGGCCGAAGCACTTCGAAGACGCTATGCGCGAGTCAAGAAAGGCGAGGTGCCAATGCCTGACGTGCTGTTTGTTGACGGGGGCAAGGGCCAGCTATCCGAGGCGCTAACAGTCCTTGACGAACTCGAGCTCGACTGGCTTCAGGTTGTCGCGATTGCAAAAGGCAGAGCAAGAAAACCAGGCGGTGAGCAGCTGTTCTTGGCAGGTTCGAGCACGCCCACTATACTGCCGTCAGATTCGCCGGCGCTGCACCTGATTCAGCAAATCAGGGACGAGGCACACCGGTTTGCCATCACCGGACACCGGCAGCGGCGTGCCAAAGCCAGAAAGACGTCTCGGCTGGAGGAGATTCCGGGATTGGGACCAAAGCGCCGCCGCGAATTACTGAGGCAGTTTGGGGGCTTACAGGGCGTGCACGGGGCTGGTATCGACGACCTCGTCAAGGTACACGGGATCAGCCGGTCACTCGCCCAACGAATCTATGAAGATCTTCATCTCGACGGTAATAACTAGCGCACAGCTGGCGGACTGACTATTGAAAATTAACACAGCCAATACTCTGACCCTGATCCGCATCGCAGCGATCCCAGTGGTCGTCTATTGCTTTTACAGTGATATGGACTTTGCCCGGCCGATCGCCGGCATCGTCTTCGGTCTGGCCGCCGTAACCGACTTACTGGATGGGTATGTTGCCAGGAAACTGGGGCAGACCTCCAAGTTTGGCGAATTCCTCGACCCGGTCGCCGACAAGTTAATGGTGACCATTATTCTTGTATTACTTGTGCAGGGCGACCCGCGAATCACCGTCGCTCTGGTCGCCGTCATTATCATCGGCCGGGAAATAACCGTATCGGCATTACGAGAATGGATGGCGGGCATCGGAGCAAGGGCAGACGTTGCCGTATCCTTGCACGGCAAGATCAAGACCGTGTTGCAGATGTTTGGCATCGGTTTCATGGTTTATGAACACGATATGTTCGGCTTCGAAATTTACGACTTTGGCTTCGTCCTGCTCCTCATCGCCGCAGGCATGACCTTGTGGTCGATGGTCGCGTACTTGCGCGCCGCGTGGCCCGCAATAGTGAGAAGCGCTTAGAATCTGCCGCTGTCCCGCGGCATAATCGGGATGTCCTTGACAGCAAGGTAACAGCGGCTAAAATCTCGGCCCTCCGCTGGGAAGCGGGTAGAATCCAATAGTCGAAGCGGGTGTAGCTCAGCGGTAGAGCATCACGTTGCCAACGTGAGGGTCGTGAGTTCAATCCTCATCACCCGCTCCAAATAACGGAAAGGCCAGTCATTTGACTGGCCTTTTCATTTATAACTGCTTTCTGTCACCACTCAGGGTCAAGGATGGCCCACGTCGCTATAATACCTGTCAGCAAGGGGTCTGCAGATGACAGAGTCTGATCACGACTGGATCGAATATTGGGCGGTATTTACCGACGCGGGCGGCATTATCCAGTCAAATGAATATTATTCTGAGTGGACAGCACGGCAATTCAAACGCGTGATGGAGAAAAAACTGCAGGCGGCAGGAATTCACGATGCAAAGCTTTGGATAGAACATGACCGCTATGACGGGATGATTGACCCGAATCACCGCAAAAACATGAACAACTGGGAATTACCGCCAGCCCGGCGGCTGTAACAACAACAGGTTTCTACTATGTACGGAGCCAATGTGATTCGCGCCAGTCGGCACGTGGAGCCCAGATTTCTCATCGGCGACTTTGAGCCGACCTATCTCTCGACGTATCGGCAAGGGAAATTCTCCGCCCGCATCGATGCGGCGCTCGCGGAACTGGAAGACTGCTGCGCCTGCCCCCGGAATTGCCATGTAAACCGGCTGCTCGATAAAGCGCGTATCTGCAACACCGGCCGGCACGCCATCGTCTCAAGCGCCTTCCCTCATTTTGGTGAGGAGGATTGCCTCAGGGGCTGGAATGGCTCGGGAACGATTTTCTTTGGGCTGTGCAATCTGCGCTGCGTCTTCTGCCAGAACTGGGACATCTCCCAGCAGCAGGCCGAATCCGATTGTTCCGCGGAAGACATCGCAACGTTGATGCTTCAGCTTCAGGATCGCGGCTGTCACAACATCAACTTTGTCACACCCGAGCACGTTGCCCCCCAGATAGTCGAGGCGATCGCAGCAGCCGTGCCTCGGGGTCTCAAGGTGCCCATCGTCTATAACACCAGCGCCTACGACTCGCTGCAATCACTCAAGCTTATGGAGGGGCTGGTCGACATTTACATGCCCGACTTCAAGTTTTTCGAATACGAGCCTTCGAGGAGTTACCTGAAGGCGAAAGACTATCCGGCGCGCGCCTGCGAGGCCATCACGGAAATGCATCGCCAGGTTGGGGACCTGCGCTTCGGCGATGACGGACTCGCCCGGCGTGGATTGCTGGTGCGCCACCTCGTCATGCCGAATCATGTGGATGACGCGCGCAAGATCTTCAATTGGTTAGCGGATGAAATCTCCCCGGATACCTACGTCAACATCATGGACCAGTACCGCCCGCTTCATCAGGTGGGCAGCATTTCCAAATATGATGCCATCAACCGGCGGCCGAGTGCTACGGAATTGGACCAGGCCTTTGCAGCCGCCAGGCAGGCCGGTACTCTGGCGATTTGATGAGCGCCGGTAAGCGGTCGACGAGTGGGCAACAAAGCGCCACATTCCGTTTCTATGAAGAACTGAATGATTTCCTCTCGCCGGACCGGCGCAAGATCGCCTTTGACTATGCCTTCAACGGAACACCTTCGGTGAAGGACAGCATCGAGGCGATTGGCGTGCCTCACCCTGAAGTCGATCTCATTCTCGTTGATGACGAATCGGTGGGGTTCGATCATCTGTTAAACGGCGGCGAGCGCGTCGCAGTGTACCCGATGTTCGAACGCGTCGATATTGCACCGTTAACCCGCCTGCGCCCGAATCCCTTGAGGGAACCCCGCTTCGTGCTGGATGTGCACCTCGGGAAGCTGGCCCGTTACCTGCGATTACTCGGCTTCGATACGATCTACGAACGCGACTATGACGACGCCACGTTGGCGGCTGTCTCCAGAAAGGAGCGGCGCCTTCTCCTGACTCGGGATAAGGGCTTACTCAAGCGCAATGAAGTTACGCGCGGTTATTGGCTCCGAAATATACAGCCGCGACTACAAATCGCAGAAATTGTGGAGGCCTTCGATCTGCACAGGGCTGTGCGTGTTTTTTCACGATGCATGGTCTGCAACCATATGCTGGAGACCGTTGCCGAGGCTTCTGTTCGTGATGCGCTTCCGACTGGCCTGCGCGGTCAGTTCGAGAAGGTGTCTCAGTGCCCGGGTTGTGGCCGGCTGTATTGGCCGGGCAGTCATTACGACAGGCTGGTCGATCTGGTGAGTAACTTGATCTCTGTGTACGCCGCATGAGGAATACTGTGTCGAGGTAGTGTGATGTCTAAACAAGAAGTTTCGTCCCCACGCATCAATGAACTGTCCTGGGGACGGATGGCGATTGATGGCGTTGGCACTGGTAAGGATTTCAAACTTTGGCCTGGTGGCGGCCGGGAATGGGATTGGACGGAGACGGGGACGCACCACTTACCGGGGATACAGCCGGCCGATGTCGAGGAACTGCTTGCTAACGGTAGCCAGGCAATCGTGTTAACGCGGGGAATGTTGCGAAGGCTGCATACCTGTTCACAGACCGTGAGTTTCCTGGAGACCAAAGGCATTGACGTGTATGTTGCGGAGACGAAAAAGGCAGCACAGATCTACAATGATCTTGTCTCGCGGGGTGAAGCAGTAGGGGGCCTCTTTCACTCCACCTGTTGATAGGTGTATTCCTGCTCCTAGCGCAGGGAGTCGATCGAAATCCTGGCTGACATGACGCGGTTTGACCCCATCGGCCTGGTCCGTCCAGGCGAGGACCAGGGCGTCGCCCTGTTCGAACCATCTGCGGCACGCTGAAACTGGCGACGTCATGCCCGCTGGAAACGACGTGCACGGGACCCAATTGACCGTCGACCGATACACGCCTGACGCAAACCTCTGCCGACTTTGTTGCCGTCTTGCGCAACCAGCTAACGGCAATCTGACCCTCAGATAACATCGCAATGCCGACACGACCGAGGGTCTCGCCGCGAGCAATCTCGATCGGCGTTGCGAATGATCGCGCCGCATCGTCGGAAAAGCCGACCTGGACGCGGGGAACACTATTTGCAGCAGTGAACCAGGCCGCAGCCACCGTGTTTTCCTGCGCAGCAATAACGGGACCATTCACCGGACAGCCTGGGATTTCCCAATTATCATTTGCCACCGGACGTACATCCTGCCACCGATTCCCGACATACTTTGAGACATAAATATCGCGTATCTCGCCTGCTGTGCGATCGCGATAGATTGCAACGGGTCCCTTCGCTTGTTAATGCAACATCGGTCTGGCAGCAATCACAGGTAAGTCCATCGACCAGCAGCTCGTCGGAGAGCGTCATGTCAGGAGACAAGGTCGCAGCCCTGAGTGTCATACCTGATGCGGCGATATCGTCACCAGGCTCATTCACCATATTCCGCCCGTCCAGCCAGACCAGACCGACGCCTGCCTCTCTCGGATACAGGGTGACGAAGCCATGCTCGGTCGCCGTTCCATCACGGTGGGGCATCACGGGGTTCGGACCAGCTTTGCCCCGAGTCAGCCGACAGTGCGACGGAGACGTCATAGGCGTAGCCCCCGGCAGGCTGGCTAACCAGCCAGTGAGCCGCCCACAAGGTTGGGTGATATGGGCACAACGGACGGAAAGTCGGCCCAGTTCACGAACCAGTGCTCACCCCGGGCAACGGTTCGGGCATTCCCCCACACGCTGTCAGTGAGTACTGAGAACTTCAGGGCGTGGCCTGGACCGTCGGCTTCGAGCCAGCTCAGTACGGCTGTGCCATCAGGCCCGACGGCCAGGTTTGGGCTGCTGCTCTGGCTTCCTGCCGGCACTTCGATCCTCACGACATCCGTCACCACCGGCTCGGGCATTTCGTCAACCATGCATGCTGACAGCACTGCCAGCATGCCAAGTCCTGGCCCAAAAGGCCTTGCGATTCGATGATTCATGCGGCCATTATGCAGTGCATTCCCGCGGACACAAACCGGCCCGAAAACAGACAGCTAATTGATTCTGGGGGAGGTGGCGTTATACTGCGACGCCTGCTGGGCGAGTGTGTTGTTTTTTTCGCCCGCCGAAATTCGATTTTGACCCGCCTTCGGCTAGGTGGCAGAGTGGTTATGCAGCGGCCTGCAAAGCCGTGTACGTCGGTTCGATTCCGTCCCTAGCCTCCACGTGTCATGTCTGAAACCCGGCCCGGGTGGCGGAATTGGTAGACGCTACGGACTTAAAATCCGTTGTCCGAAAGGACGTGCGAGTTCGAGTCTCGCCCCGGGCACCAATAAAAACAAATAGTTATAGGTTTTTCCTCGAATCTTTATGACTTGTTGATCCGATATTTATTACTCAGTGTGGGCAGGCCGGGCAAGGTATCTAGATACACTCCGACAGTATCGCGATATCGCCATCATAAGAGTCCGGCCCAAGCGGACCGAAGGAAAAGCGCATGAACCGTTCCAGCGGGCCATGGCGTCGACGGGCCATATCGCACAAACGTCCTGGCAGGATTCCCGCCTGATGCGTGAACAGCCGTTCGTTGAACGCGTCGGCGGTAAGTCCGTTGGGCAGTTTTCCCCAATGATAAAACCCGCCATTGCCTGTAAAAAGCTCAAAGCCCAGTTCTTTCAGGCCCTTTTCGTAGCGTGCTCGCTGCGATGAAAAGAACCTGGACACGGCCGAACGCGCCTGCTGGATGCGGACAGGCTCGAACAACTTGGTGACATAAAGCTGGGACGCCCGTGAGACGCCGCCCATGCCGAACGAAGAGTAATTGCGAAAAATCTCGATGTGTTTTTTTGCAGCGACCGCCCAGCCCACTCTCATGCCGGGAACCTGCAGACCTTTCGTCGCGGCACCGACGACGAATATGTCGGTCTGATCGATGTCATCAATGTAGCGCAGCGCGCTCTCGGGCTCCGGGTCACAATAGAATTCGTAGGCTTCATCGAACAGAGCACCGCGGCCTGGCTCACTAAAGGCCTTGACCAGATTCTTCAGATCATCACCGGTAACGACGACCCCAGTGGGATTGCAGGGGTTACTCTTGAGGAGTAACACTCTCGATGTTGAATCGACCGGATCAACATCGTAGTCGGCGAGTTCAGGACGAAACCGATTCTCTTCATTGCTCGGAAGCAGTTGCACTTTGCGCCCGAGAATCTTCAGCATATCGTAGTAAGGCGTGTACTCCGTTTCCTCGACCGCGATGCACACATCGCCCTCGAGAAACGCAAGCGTTGCGAGAATACCGGGCCGGCCACCGGCAAATATGGCGATGTGATCGGGCGTGATTCCCGCTGAATAATTCTTGTTGTAATAGCTTGCGATAGCCTCGCGCAGTTCGATTTCTCCGGTCGCCTTCGGATAATTGAGATCTGTGGCTAGCAAATCAATCCGATCGGGCAGCGGCGGTCCGCCTGGCAACTGAGCGGTCAGCGGGTATCCCTGCGCCCATGGGTGGGTTCCCGGGTCACCCATATACATTGAGGTAGCGTCGACAAACTTGAACAGCGTCTCGTAAACGCCCATCGGTGGAAATTCTTGTAATATCAAGCTCGGCTCTCGCGATCACATGGATGCGCCAGCTTAGCGAGGATGCGAATAGTCAACAAGCGCGACCTGATACCAATAAGAAATCTATGAAGGGGTTGGACTGAAAGGCGTCCACCCCCTGTTTGGGGAGACAGATCAATGAAGCTACGGTACAAAGTCACGGGCGGTATCCTGATTTTCCTGGCGGTCGCGATATCATCACTGGCCCTTGTTCTAGGCCACACCTCTGCCTGCGGACTGGCGCCCGCAGTCTCCGGTGAAACGGAACTGATGAAAGCTATTGTTTATCGTTGCTATGGTTCACCCGATGTTCTTGAGTTTGAAGACGTCGAAAAGCCGACGCCTGCGGATAATGAGGTCCTGGTAAAAGTTCACGCAGCTTCCGTCAATCCGCTTGACTGGCACTACATGAGAGGCTCGCCGTACCTCATGCGCTTGGGGTCCGGTCTGGGCGCACCAAAGGACTCGCGTATGGGCGTTGACTTTGCGGGGACGGTCGAAGCGGTCGGTAAGAACGTCACGCGGTTCAAGCCGGGAGACGAAGTATTTGGAGGCAGGAGTGGGGCCTTCGCCGAGTACATAATTGTTCCTGACGATCGAGCGATGGCGCTCAAGCCATCCAACGCAACATTTGAACAGGCGGCTTCCATGCCAATTGCGGCAATTACCGCATTACAAGCTCTTCGCGACAAGGGGCAATTGAAGCCGGGGCAAAAAGTCCTAATTAACGGTGCGTCGGGAGGCGTGGGCACGTTTGCCGTGCAGATCGCCAAGTCATTCGGTGCAGAAGTGACCGGCGTCTGCAGTACCCGTAACGTGGAGATGGTCCGATCAATCGGCGCAGATCACGTTGTCGACTACACAAAAGAGGACTACACCGAAAGCGGGCAACTATATGATCTGATCATAGACAATGTTGGCAATCATTCGCTGTTGGCGAACAGGCGAGTCCTGAATCCCGACGGCATTTTCGTCATCATTGGAGGACCAAAAGGTAATTGGCTGGCGCCTTTGATGAATCCGATCAAGGCACTTATGTTGTCACCGTTCGTGGGACAGGAATTCGTCATGCTTCTGGCGAAAATGGATAAAGATGACCTGACCATCCTCGGAAATCTCATGGAAGCCGGCAAAGTGACGGCAGTGATTGACCGACATTACCGATTGAGTGAGGTTCCGGCGGCGATCCGGTACTCGGAAGAAGGACACGCTCGAGGAAAAATAATAATAGATTTGGAATAGCACCGCGCCAAACAATACGTGTCGGAGTTGACCCCAAGTGATGTCTGTCTGACCGGGAGAACTCCGATGCCGCTTACCTTCAGTCAGTCCCTGCGTTAACATATTCAGACGATTAGCTATATGTGTTGTGATGATGAAAATTGTCTTGGCAGTTTGCGCAATACTGATGCTGGCAAGCGGTTGCTCACCGGCCGAGAATGGCACACAGGACGAGTCGCCAGCGCGGACACCGGGTGACCCACAAGCAAATATCGAAAATACCCTTGCTGAAGAAGCCGAAGAACAAGCTTCGGCAGAGCCCTTGTCCTCGCTCGAAGACCTGTTGCCGGAACAATTTGGTGTATTGACCAGGCCCTGGCGCGGTGATCTTGATGGCATGGAGGAGCGTCGTGCAATCAGGGTACTGGTGATCAGTGGCAGCCCCCAGTTCTTCTACTTTCGCGGCAAGCCACGCGGGATAGTGATCGAATTGCTCGTTCGTTTTCAAAAGCATGTCAACGAAAAGCTTGGCCGCGGGCTGGATGCTGTCGAAATTATTCCGATGCCGGTCAGCCGAGATCGGCTTATTCCCGCGTTGCTTGCGGGGCAGGCAGATCTCATCGCGGCCGATCTCACAAATACAGAACACCGTTCAAAACTGGTCGACTTTTCGATACCACTGGTTCGAAACGTCGACGAGGTGCTGGTCTTCGGTCCCGAGTCATCGGAGAACATCGAGTCTATCGATGAACTCTCAGGGCAGTCAGTGTACGTGCGTGAGTCCTCGAGTTATTTCGAACATCTCGAGGCATTGAACAAGGATTTCGCAGCACGGGGGCTTGAACCCATTCGCATCGAATCAGCCAACGAGTTGTTGCGCACACAGGACATCCTCGAGATGGTGAACGCAGGACTCGTAAACGCAACCGTGCTCGATAACTACAAGGCGAATTACTGGACACAGGTTTTTTCCGATATCGAGGTGAGAGGCGATCTTGTAGTACGCAGCGGTGGCGAAATAGCCTGGGTCTTTCGCAAGGACAGTCCACAACTGGCTGAAACGGTAAACGAATTCGTACGTCAGCACCGCAAGGGAACTTTGATTGGCAATATTCTCATCAAGCGATACATGGAAAACGCTCAATGGGTGCGCAATGCAACGAGCGAGGTTGGCCTCGAGCGCCTTCGCCCGACCCTCGAGCTATTCCGCGCAGGGGCAGAAATTGCCAGGCTCGACCCGCTGATGCTGGTCGCACAGGCCTACCAGGAATCGGGACTTGATCACAGCAGGACAAGCCCTGCCGGGGCGGTCGGCATGATGCAGATCAAACCATCCACCGCTGCGGACAAAAACGTCGGTATCGACGACGTCAGTATTCTGGCGGACAATATTCGCGCGGGCGCGATTTACATGCGCTTTCTAATGGACAGGTATTTTGCCAACGACGATATGGATGGCATACAGCAATGGCTGTTTGCCCTGGCTGCTTACAATGCAGGCCCTGCGAAAATACGGCGTATCCGAAGACAGGCGGAAGCCGAAGGTCATGATCCGAACCGCTGGCTGGAAAACGTTGAATTGGTAGCGGCGCGACAGATCGGTCGCGAAACCGTCGGCTACGTCAGGAATGTATTCAAGTATTACGTGGCTTACCGAATGGCCTGGGAGAAACGACGTTTGCGTCAGTCACTTGACGATATGCAGATGCTCGATCTGACATCGACAGAGCCTTCCGAATGAGGGCCCCGAGCCCCGTCCGTTGCATTAATGCGTCTTTCAATCAATCAGACGGGCCGAAAACTCGCTCAAAATATCAGGCCACTGCTCTTCCCAGCAGCAAACGTGGTCGAAGTCATCGAACACGACTAATTCAACGTTTGGTTGAATCCGTGAATAGTTATCGCCGGAATATGCAGGCACGGTCTTGTCGCTCCCGCCAACGAGCTGCAGGTGAGGGATGTCCGGATCTCGTGCCTGCTCTACCGGGTTCAGCGAGCCGGTCAGCGGATCGTAATGATGGTGCTGTGCCCACCGTTCGATATCAAGATTGGCGCCGATGGTGATGACGCCGACGACGCCGTCGACTTCAGGCTCCAGCAAAGCTGCCAGCGCGCCACCGCCACTGTGACCAATCAATAGAACCTCCTTGTGTTGCGGGCCACGGATCTGCTGAATCACGCTGGCCATACTCCGGAGCACTTCCTTGCCGTAGCGATGCGATGTCCAGTATCTCGGGTGACATGCGTCTGCATTGGCAAATCCGAAATAGCAGGGTCTGCCGACATAGGCGATGTCATTCGGGTCAATGCTGGCCAGCCTTAACGCCAGCGTATTGCGTGGCGTCGGATCCGCACTGGGGAAATTTCCGCGCCATGGTATCCCGTCTCCTTCGATGTATACATCAAGACGGCTACCGGGCGGTGAACCCAACCGCTGGATAACCAGGTGACTGAAACCGTTTCCTTCGACCTGGCGCACGGTCATCTGATGTTTGGCTGCGAAGTCGGTTACGGACAGCGGTGCACAACCCGCGGCGCAGACTAGAAAGGCGGCGAGGGCAATTTCGAAAAGTGTGTCTGAGCGCCTGAACAATCCGTGAATTCGAAAATCGGATTTAGTGCAAAGTTTGGTCAACCTGCGCAACGATCGGTGTGGTAGTTATCACGTTGTTTATGTCGATCGACACGGCAGTTT
>PVMK01129388.1_pt1 | contig 46975 bp, 40 predicted proteins | sample 1853481 | NCBI WGS metagenome assembly PVMK01 (sample SAMN08533507, study PRJNA380276) | Marine sediment metagenome, whole genome shotgun sequencing project.
TCTTCTTTGTCGCCCGGTAGTCGGCGATAGCCCCGACAACCGGCGCACTGACCAGGACACAAAGGTTGGCGATGGCTACCGCCAGGGTCCACAGCAAAGTGGCAGTGCCCGCAGACATTGTTGTCACGCTGCCAGCCACCACAGCGACAAAGTAGGCGCTGTAAATCGTGGTGAGAACCACCGTGGTGTAACCCGAATTGGCAAAGTCATAGAAAGCCCAGGCCCATATTTCACGCTTGCTAGCGTATGTACTGGCAGGCGGGCGGGAACTCTCGATACTGGCACTACTCATGGTGTTATCCGCGTGTGGCTAACACTTTCACACAGTGTGCCTCGTCACTCATATTGTAGCAGTCAGCGACTCTCTGAATGCTACAATATGAGTGACGAGGCACACTAGCGTTATCATTTGTTCCCGGACCGGACCAGGAAAGTATTGGGATGCGAGATTTTCTACAAAACGCGGTGATGAAAGCTGTCGACCGGGTAATGGCGGGCATTCCGCAGCCGGTGCCAGATCAGATCGCCTTGCGCAGCTGTAAAATTATTTCGCATAGGGGCGAGCACGATAACATCTCGGTCATTGAAAATACCCTGCCTGCCTTCGACAATGCAAGGGTCAATGGTGTTTGGGGTATAGAATGCGACATCCGCTGGACTGCGGACCTGGTTCCCGTCATCAGCCACGACCCCTGTGGCAAACGGTTATTTGGCAATCCCGCCAGGGTCAGTGAGCTTTCCTTTGCCGAACTCAGGGCGCAAATGCCACGCATCCCGTCCCTGGCAGAGCTGGTGGATGAATTTGGTGGTAACACCCACCTGATGCTGGAAATTAAAGCGGAGCACTACCCACAGCTACAGCGACAAAAGATGATCCTGCAGGAAAAACTGGCGACATTGTCGCCGGGGCTGGACTACCATTTTCTGGCGCTGGATCCCGAGTTGTTTGCCAGGGTTGATTTTGTGCCACGCAACATCTGCTTTCCGGTCGCGCAGCTCAATAGCTCGCGCTTGAGCCGGGCTGCACTTGAAACCCAATGTGGTGGTCTGAACGGACACTTCCTCCTGCTCACCGACAAACTCAAAAAACGCCATGAACTGGCCGGTCAGCGCATTGGCACCGGTTTCATCAGTTCAAAAAACTGCCTGTTCAGGGAGCTGAACAGGGGCGTTGAATGGATCTTCAGTAATGATGCGGTCAAGCTTCAGAAAATCCGGGATCGCTACCTGGAATAATCAGCCCCCGTGGGCAAGAGCATGATACTACTGATGCAAAGCCTTGCCGCAGGCATCGAGGGCCGCCTCATGCATCGCCTCCGACAGGGTCGGGTGGGCGAAGACGGTGTGGGCAAGATCTGAGTCGGTGGCTTCCAGGGACTGAGCCAGTCCGAAACCCTGAATCTGCTCAGTCACTTCCGGGCCGATCATATGGGCACCGAGCAATTCGCCACTTTGGGCATCGAATACAGTTTTCACAAAGCCCTGCGCTTCACCAGTGGCCAGTGCTTTGCCGTTCGCCTGCAGGTTGAAGCGCCCGATATTGATCGACTTGCCGCTCGCCCGGGCCTGCGCCTCTGTCATACCCACACTGGCCACCTGGGGCCGGCAGTAGGTACAACCGGGTACGCGCTCCTTATCCAGTGGCTGCACATCGGGTACGCCGGCCAGTTTTTCCACGCAGACAACTCCCTCGTGGCTGGCCTTGTGTGCCAGGCAGGGCGCACCGGCCACATCGCCGATGGCGTAAACACCCGCGGCGGTGGTGCGACACCAGGCGTCTGTTTTGATACAACTGCCCTCGGTCTCCACACCCAATTTTTCCAGGCCCAGATTTTCGATATTGCCCTGAATTCCGGCACAGAGAATTACCCGGTCCACAGTGAGGGACTGTGAACTGCCGTCGGCCCCCTCCAGCGTACAGGTCACATTGTCTTCGCCTTTGGCCAGTGACGCCACCCGGGTCGAGGTTTTCACTTTGATGCCGCGGCGCTCGAACTGCTTTTGCGCGAAAGCCGATACTTCATCATCCTCCACCGGCATGATGGTATCCAGCACCTCGACCAGGGTGACATCCACTCCCAGGTCGTTATAAAGACTGGAAAACTCCACGCCAATGGCACCGGATCCGATAACCAGCAGTGAATCCGGCAAGGTCTCTGGCACCATCGCCTCAAAGTAAGTCCATACCAGTCTGCCATCGGGCTCAATACCCGGCAGCGACCGGGGCCGGGCACCGGTGGCGAGAATAATATGGTCGGCGCGATAATCCACGGCCTTGCCGCCGGCAGTGACGCTGATCTTACCCTTGTCCGTCAGGCGCGCCTCGCCATCGATAACGGTAATACCGTTCTTATCCATCAGGTAGCCGATACCACCGACCAAACGGGCGGAAACATCCCGGCTGTGTTTTACCAGCCGCGCTAGATCAAAGCTGACCTCGCCGGTGGTAAAACCGAAACCGGCGGCATGGGCCAGGGTGTGGGCCACTTCGGCACCCTTGAGCAGTGCCTTGGTGGGGATACAACCCCAGTTCAGGCAGATGCCGCCCAGGTGCTGCTTTTCAACCAACGCGGTTTTCAGGCCGAGTTGGGCGGCGCGGATGGCCGCGACGTAGCCACCGGGGCCGCCACCAACCACTATCAGATCAAAGGAGGTCGCCATGCCCTACCCCTCAAGCCAGCATCAGCGAAGGTGTTTCAATGTAACGCTTGAGCAACTGCAGGAACTGCGCTGCCAGGGCGCCGTCTATCACCCGGTGATCGCAGGACAGGGACAGGGTCATTACCGTGGCCACCGTCAATTCACCACCTGCCACTACCGACCGCTGCTCACCGCCGCCCACGGCCAATATCGCACACTGGGGTGGGTTGATGATGGCATCAAACTGTTTAACGCCGTACATCCCGAGGTTGGATATACTGAAACTGCCGCCCTGGAACTCATCCGGTTTGAGAGTGCCGGTTTTCGCTCGTGTTGCCAGTTCACGCATTTCCGCGGAAATTTGTGACAGGGTCTTGCTATCGGCCGCTTTGACGATGGGTGTGATCAATCCATCATCAATGGCTACCGCCACCGAAATATCAGCGTCCCTGAAGCGCCGTACACTCTGGCTGGCTTCATCAAACTGCACATTCACATCCGGTATTTTCACCAGCGTCATGGCAACCGCCTTGAGCACACAGTCGTTCACCGAGATGTTCACCGACGGGTCCGCATCGTTGATCTGCTTACGCAGCGCCAGTAAAGCATCGAGTTGTACATCCATGCTCACGCGGTAATGGGGGATGGTCTGCTTGGAACTCTGCAAGCGCGACGCGATAGTGCGGCGCATCCCGCTCATGGGCAGTTCCTCTACCTCCGCCCGGGTCGCCGCTGCGATCTCGGGCGTGGGCGCAACAGGCGCGGCTGCGCCATTGATCAACGCATTCGCGGCTTCCACGTCGTATTTGCAGACCTTGCCGTGGCGCCCGGTGGGGCGGCAATCATTCAGGTTGATGCCCAGTTTTTTGGCCAGTCGGCGAGCTACCGGCGTGGCTTTAACCTGGCTGTCATCCGCCGTGCTTGACTGGGGTTCTGTGCTGGCCTGAACCGGAGCCGACGCCTCGATGCTGCCACCCGCAGCGACAATCGCTGTTACCACATCTTCTCTGGAGACCCGACCGTGACGACCACTGGCAGTCACGTTGTGGAGATTGACCTTGTACTGCACTGCCATTCGACGGGCGTGACTACTGGCGCTTACCTCACTGTCGTCAGAGCCCTCGGCCAGTTCAGCGAGCGCCGATGACTGCTCGGCTATTGCTATTGCTTCGGCTTCGGCTTCGGCTTCGGCTGCGCCAGCATCCGGCTCCTGTTGCACCTCGTCTGCAGCGGGCGACGCACTGGTCGAGCCCATCAGTTCGGTACTGGCCACTCCTTGGACCACAAAGTCGGCAATAAAAGAATCTATTTCGCCATCGGGCACATCGCCTTCAGCAACGACGCCAAGCAAGGCACCGATTTCAAGCGTATCGCCAACCTGCGCGACAATGCGCCGCAAGTTGCCTGCAATAATGGACTCCACAGTATTGACAATTTTGCTGGTTTCCATGTCCATGACGGCGTCACCGACATCAACCTGGACGCCCTCCTCCACCAACCATTCACTGACCGTGCCCTCGGTCATGGTGAGTCCCCATTTGGGCACCGTAATCGCTTCAATCGCACTCATGGGTACTCTCCTAGGCCGCCTCAGCTTCTTTGGCGGCAAGCACCATTTCCATTGCAGTGGCACAGTCCAGCCCCAGTAAAACTTCCAGAACCGCCGCAGCCACTCTCTCGCCACTGGGAAGCCAGGCCTGCTCCAACGGTGAGGAGAAAGGTACCGGCGTATGAGGCGGCGTCACCAGCCTGATTGGCGCCTTGAGAGAACTAAAGCCTTTTTCGGCGACCAGAGCGGCCACGTCGTGAGCAAAGCCACAACGGGCACTGGATTCATCCACAATCACCAGACGACCCGTGTGTTCTACACTTTCCAGAATCGCTTCTTCATCCAGAGGCGAGGTCGTGCGTGGATCAATCACATCACAGCTAATACCCTGTTTGGCCAGTTCCTGAGCGGCACCCACGGCGATGTGTACCATCAAACCCAGCGCGACAATGGTGACATCGTTGCCTTCCATAACATAGTTGGCTTCACCAAAGGGTATGGTGTAACTCTCATCGGGCACTTCACTGGTCGCCTGGGGCAGGTCGTAAAGCGCCTTGTGCTCACAGAAAATTACCGGGTCATCATCCTGGATGGCCTGAATCAACAGCCCCTTGGCATCGTAGGCGTTGGAGGGCACCACACATTTCATTCCCGGCAGTGAGGTGAAAACATGATAAGGGCTCTGGGAGTGCTGGGCGGCGGCGGAAGCGCCGGCACCAATCATGCAGCGTACGGTCAGCGGCGTGACCGCCTTGCCTCCAAACATATAGCGGAATTTTGCCGCCTGGTTGTAGAGCATATCCCAACAGCAACCATAAAATCGGCGAACATCAGCTCGGCGATAGGGCGCAGACCCGTCGCGGCCGCGCCCACGGCCATACCCATGTAGCCCATTTCAGAAATAGGCGTATCGATAACGCGGCCGGTGCCAAACTCGTGCACCAGGCCCTTGGAGAGACCCAGCACGCCACCGAAGGCATCCAGTTCCCCTTCACAGCCCTGGCCGCCGGCGACATCTTCACCGATAAGAATTACGTTCTCATCCCGTCGCATCTCGGAGGCCATGGCTTCACCGATTGCCGCACGAACACTTTTCTCAGTCATTTTCCCGCTCCTACAGCTTAATAAGTAATATAAACGTTTTCGGTTAACTCACTGGGTAACGGCCAGGCCGCCTTTTTCGCATCCGCCACATAGGTTTCGTAGGTGGCGATCAGCTCCGCATCAATCGCATCCAGTTCCGCGACATCAACCAGGCCATCGGCCAGGACTTTTTCACGGAACTTCACAATACAGTCACGATTCTCTCTGGCATCCGCTATCTCTTCCTTCAGTCGATAGGCTTGCGGGTCACCCTCGAAATGGCCGTAAAAGCGCACCGTCTCCGCCTCGACAAAGTAGGGGCCGTTTCCCTCTCGAACGTGTGCCACAACCTCGGCCATCGTATCGTGTACGGCAAAGAAATCCGTGCCATCGATTTTTTTGGCGGGCATGCCGAAGCCCGCCGCACGATCGGCTATGGATGCCGCGCCTACAGCGTAATCCACCCCGGTGCCTTCACCCACGCCGTTGTTCTCACAGTAGAAAATCACCGGCAACTTCAGTACCACCGCCAGGTTCATGGCTTCGAATACGTAGCCCTCGTTGCTCGCGCCATCCCCCATAAAAACCACGACGACATTGTCACGACCTTTGACTTTTTGGGTCAGTGCCGCACCGACGCCAAGGGGCGCGCCGGCGCCGACTATGCCGTTGGCACCGAGGCTGCCGCGGTCCAGGTCGGCGATGTGCATGGAACCGCCCTTGCCGCCACAGAGACCTTCGGCACGACCATAGAGCTCCAGCACCATCAGGCGGGGGTCGGAGCCCTTGGCGATACAGTGACCGTGGCCGCGATGGTTACTGGCGATGTAATCCCGGTCGCTCAGGTGCGCGCAAACGCCAACAGCGTTGGCTTCTTCGCCGCAGTACAGGTGCAGAAAGCCCGGGATTTCCCCGGTGGTGTTTTCCCGGTGAATCGTCTCCTCAAATTCACGGATAGTGCGCATCTTGCGATACGCCTGCAGTAACTGTTCCCTACTCAGTGCCATGTGCCAACTCCCGAGGCTCTTGTGTCGTTAAATCCGGTATTTACCCGGAGACTGATATTAGAACCGAATATTCTGGTGGTTTATTGACATTTAGAGACATAGTTTTGATACTACGAGACAGAAGATACCAAGGAGAAAAGCCCGGTGACCGCAACAGTGAGAGTGTCCGGCCTGCGCGGCTACGATGACCTGGTCACTCACCTGGGCGGAGACCCTGAGCAGTTGGCCAGAGACTGCGGCATCGACGTGGCGATATTGAGCGACGAGGACGCCCTGATCCCCTATCGCCAGGTTATTCACCTGACGGAACACTGCGCCACAAAACTGGACGTGCCCGACTTCGGGCTGCGCCTGGCGGCGAGCCAGGACATAGGCATACTCGGCCCACTGGCGGTCGCCATGCAGAATTCCTCCACCGTGGAAGAGGCTATGCGCTGCGCCGCTTCACACCTGTTCGTGCAAAGTCCCGCCCTGCACATGGGGATCGATGAACAGGGGGACCTGACCCGGGTCGAGATTCAAATTAACCTGAGCAACATGCCCCATCAGGGGATGCGGCAGGCGGAGGATCTCGCCGCAGGGGTTAGCCATGGCATCCTGCGCCTGTTGGCCGGGGACAACTGTGACTTGATCCGCATCGAGCTGCCCCACGAACCCCTCTGTCCGGCAGCTGTTTACGAGCGGTATTTCGGTGCCCCGGTGCTCTTTGCCTGCGAGGCCAATGCGATAGTTGTCAGCACCGCCACCCTGAAGACCTGTCTGTCGGAACGCAGCGAGCAGTTGCGCCAACTGGCCACCCACTACCTGGACGTGCAATTTCCAACACCCGATGGCCTGGTCGCCACACGGGTAGAAACCGCCATTCGCCGCACCCTGGGCACCGACAGTTGCAACCGGACCACCGTGGCGCGGGCCATGGCCATACACCCCCGGACCCTGCAGCGCAGGCTGGAACGGGAGGGAGAAAGCTTCGACCAGATTCGCGACCGGGTGCGCCGGGAAAAAGCCGAGTACTACCTGCGCCGGACCAACGCCCCCCTGTCACAGGTGGCGGGTATTATCGGCTATAGCGAGCAGTCCATTCTGACCAGGAGCTGCCGGCGCTGGTTCGGACAACCACCGCGGAAAATTCGGGCCGCGCGGCCGCTATAGTTAACTCACTACGGCTGATCACCAGCAATTCAATATTGTGTCCCCGGAATAAATACGCTGCTTTTGTAATAGCCTGAAGCCGTCTCGCTTGTAATTCTCACAATTCATAGTAGCGTAGCCGGACTACTCGTAGCTGGGCCGCTCATGGATCAGACATCAACAGGCAAGGCCGATATATCAGGCGCCTCACTGCTGGCTTTTTTTGTAACCGGGCTGGCCTTCGTGATCAGTATTCCGTACCTGCCCTACCCCGGAGCGGTACCGCTAAAAGCGCTACCCATTCTGATACTCGTGGGGGTAGCATGGCGGGAATTACAGGGGCGGGTACGCCTGCTGATGGTAGCGGCCCTGGTACTTTCGGCCTGTGGCGACATACTGCTTGAATTAGACCTGTTTGCGCCGGGGGTGGGGTCCTTCCTGTTGGCTCAATTGTGTTATGCCGGACATTTTTTCAGCCAGCGAGGGACAGCCGGCCTCCCCTACACACGCCTGGCCCTGGTGCTGTTATTGCCGCTGGCGGTGAGCAGCCAGGTCTTACCTGCGACCGGTGACATGATGGTTCCTGTCGGCATCTACATGGCCGTAATTACCCTGATGGGGATCGGGGCAGCTTTGCACCGCAGGCCTTCCACGCTGCTGTTTACAGGTGCCCTGCTCTTTATCGCCTCCGATTGCATGATTGGCATCAATCGCTTTGTCATGCCATTCCCCACTGCAAAATACGCCATCATGCTGACCTATTACCTGGGTCAGTTATTGATTTTGTGGGGAGTGCTCACCTCCCAAAGGCACAACGCCACAGGACACCCAAAGTGAAAACTACAAACGATTATTTACCACATCCGATCTTCGCCTCTGATGAAAAACGGGTGCCGAGAGTACTGCTGGCCCCTCAGCGCTACATTCAGGGCAATGGTGTGCTGGACCATATGGGCAACTACCTCTCGCTACTCAATACCAGGCGTGCAGGAATTCTGGTTTCCACAAGGGGACAGCAGGCAGACGGTGCCCGCGTGATCGACAGTCTGGAAAACAGCGGGATCGACCCTGTTATCAGCACCTTCAATGGCGAGTGTTCTCTCGATGAAATTAATCTTCACGCCGGACACCTTGAGAGTAAGTCCGTTGACTGCCTGGTAGCCATAGGCGGAGGGAAATGTGTCGATGCCGGTAAATGTATTGCCTACCGCCTGGGTGTACCAGTGGTCATCGTACCCACCCTGGCATCCAACGACGCACCCTGCTCTGCACTGTCTGTTTTATATACGCCCGAGGGTGTTTCCAGCGGCGTGGAGTTCTTCCCTGACAATCCCGCCCTGGTGGTGGTCGATACCGGTGTTATCGCAAATGCATCCGAACGCTACCTTGTAGCCGGCATGGGTGATGCCATGGCCACCTGGTATGAGGCGCGGGTGTGCCTGCAAAATCCCAATGCCACAACTACCACCGGCACCAGGCCCACGCTCGCAGCGGCTGCAAGAGGTGAAATGTGCGCAAAAACGCTCTTTAGTGAAGGTCAATCCGCCGCCGAGGCGGTTGCCGCAAACCAGGTCACTGATTCCCTGGAGAACATCGTTGAAGCGAATACCCTGCTCAGCGGCCTGGGCTTTGAAAGCGGCGGCCTGGCGGTGGCCCACGGTATCGCCCAGAGCTATACGGCGGTGCCTGTCGTTCACGATAACTACCTGCACGGAGAAATGGTGGCAATGGGCACGCTGACCCAGCTTGTGATGGAGTCCAAGGAGGAAGCCAGGCGAGTAGCGGTGTTTTTCGCCGAGGTAGGCCTGCCCATTCACCTTGGCCAACTATCCCTGAGCGCGGATGACAGGAGTGCACTGGATATTGTGGCAGGGGCCACCATGGAATTCCCCTTCATCGGGAATATGCCACTTGCACTAACTCCCGAGTCTATTCTAACGTCGATTATTGAGGCGCATGAGCTTGGTCTTGCAGTTGCCGACGCTATTGGCGATACCGCCTATAGAAGACTGCACTGCGCATCCACATAACATCGTATACAGGTCCGCACATTGGCGCGGCACCAGGGTAGTGTCCTGTTTGCGCCGCAGCAGTAATCCGCTCATGACGCCAATTCACAACTTAATGTCGTCAAATATCAATCTTATGTGCCGTAGTATCGTTAAGGTATGAGCTCTGTAACAAGAATCAGGAAGCTCGCTGGTGAAACGTACCCTTACCAATCTCTACCCCACAGACAAAAGACCGTGCAAGTCATGAAAACCAAACAATGCGTCTACATCACAGGCGGCTCCAGTGGTATTGGCCTGAGCCTGGCCAAACGCTACGCACAAGACGGTGATGATGTCATTTTACTGGCGCGCAACCAGAACAAATTGGATGACGCCGTTAGTGCCTGTAAAGCGGTGGCGGGAAGTACGAGGCAGATTATCGTCGGGGTTTCCCTGGATGTATCCGATATCAGCAACCTGCAAGCCAGTATGGACATCATCACTGGCGAACACGGCCAACCCGACCTGCTGATACTCAGCGCCGGTATTGCCGGAAATAAAACTTTTCTGGATATGAGTTCTGACGAATTCGATCGCATGATGACACTTAACTTCTCCGCCAGTCGTGAAATGGCGCGGTGTGTATTGCCCACCATGCTGGAACGGCGCTCCGGCCAGGTTGCTTTTATTTCATCCATGAGTGGCGTCATGGGCGTGTACGGGTACAGCGCTTACTGTGCATCCAAATACGCCGTCACCGGGTTTGTCCAATCGCTGCAACAGGAGTTGCTCGGCACGGGTGTCAACGCCACCCTGGTGTGCCCTTCGGAAGTGGCCACCCCCATGATCGCGGCTGAAGCCGGTAATGTCTTACCGCAAACCCGGATGCTCAAAGACCTGGGAGGCACCCTGTCTCCTGAAAGAGCCGCGGACATTATCATCAAGGGCATCGAGAAGAAAAAGCCTGTGGTGATGACCGGTTTTGTCGCCAATTTATTCGACTTCACCCATCGTGTTTTCCCCTGGGTATTCCGCAGAATTACGCAGGTTATTATCTGGTACTCCGGCCGAAAATAGGTATTTATGCCTTGTACCCTCTGCCCAAAACCAGAGACAGCAACACCTTAGGAAAAGCGCACCACACATGGAACGACCCTGTAACAGGAGACTAAAAAATGTCAGACAAACATATTTCTCAGGTGGCCTTTTGTGCACTCAATGCGGCCAATTTAAGAGACTGGTACCAAAGCGCCTTTGGCATGGTCAAGTCCGGACAAATACTTAGCGCACCGCCCATGCAGACCGATCGAATTCAGGGCATCTCGCCAAATCCAATCGAAAAGATCTCCTGGTTAGTCGATCAGCAGGATTATTTTCAACTGGAATTCTTCCAATACTATCGTCCCAAATCAAAACCCAAACCCATCGACTGGCGGCCCTGCGATATCGGTTACAACATGGTGGGCATTTTCGCCAGTGATTTCGATAAAGTATTAAACCAGATTGCTGCGATCAGCGATCGAGTATTGCCCGCGCCAGTGGGCGCAGCCGGCGACAGGCGCGTTTGCCTGCAGGATCCGGAAGGTAACTGGCTTGAGGTTTTGGAACGCGATCCAATGACGCAAATAGAAGGAGCCGACCCGGGCATCGTGCGCCCCGAACTGCTGTCCGCCACCCGTTTTATGCGGGTCTCCGTTCCCAGCCTGGATGAAACCCGCGATGCCTTTGTAGGGGCCATGGGCCTGTCGGTCGTTGAAGATTTCCAGTTACACAGCCCGGAACATGAAGCCCTGTGGGGACTGGAAGGCGCACGGACAAAAACTGTTTTACTACGCAGCCGCAATTTTCTGGTGGAGTTGGTTGAGTATCAAAGTCATGAGCCCAAACCGCGACCAGAGGGTTACCAGATTTGCGATCAGGGCTTTATGAACATCGCCCTTGGCTTTCGTGAAACCAGCGACTTTGATAGCGCTTTCAAGCACGCCACCAGCAACGGCATGACGCCCAACGGCGACCCTGTCGATGCCGGCCTATTCCGGGTTATGTACGTTAATGACCCGCAGGGGTTCAGCGTGGAAATGCTAGCCGCCCGCAAGGCACTGTGGTCACTCTCCGGCTTTAATCCCGGGGAGCCCTATGTAGAAAATGAAATCTTGATTAATGCCTCAACCGAGCAGACATGGAACAAGCTCATCGATCATTCCGGACTGGGCAGCTGGACACTGTTCAATGGCAAAGTGCTGCGCCCCGGAACAGAATCAGCCAACGGCCCCGGCTGCATAAGAGAGCTGACCACCTTTGGCGCGCGAATTACCGAAGAGATCGTGGCCTGGGACGAAGGCAAACACTACACCTATAAACTGCGTACTGGTGCACCGTTTAAATGGCACCAGGGTGATATTTTTGTCAGTGAAGAAAATGGCATGACCAGAGTACGCTGGGCTATCCGACTTCAATCACGTATCCCATTCACAGGCAAGCTTATCGCACTTGCTTTGAAGTTTATTTTCAACCGCGCGTTGAAAAATCTGAAAAGACAATTGGAATCCGGGTAGTAAAGCCGACCCTGGTGCGACTGCTGCTTTCTAAATCTTCGCAATGAACCGGTACGGGCGCGCAGCGTCCTCCTGTGCGTAGTCTACACCGACGCGAGGCCCGCTCACAATCGCAGTGTCGACAACCACCAGCTGGTGATTTTCAATCCAGACCTGATTTTCAAGCAAGCTTCGCCCACTCAAAGCCGTGGTAATGCCCATGGCCTTCGCGAGGGAGCCCGGGCCTGCCAACAGCGACTTATCCGCACGGCTTTTTCCGCGCCGCTCTAACATGATAGCTGTGCCCTGCAGGGGTTTGCCGGCACGGATCAGGATCGCGTGCGGTGTGTCCACGCTCCCGGTCACGACATTGAACAGATGATGAATGCCATAACACAGGTAGACATAGGCTATACCCCCTTCGCCGAACATGGGTTCAGTTCGCTTTGTTCTTCGTCCCCCGTAAGCGTGGCTGGCCTTGTCGCCCACACCGGCATAGGCTTCAGTCTCTGTGATAATTGCGCGGGTCACGCCGCCAGGCTGATCCGTACACAGCACTTTACCGAGTAACTCCCGGCTTATCTGTACCACGTCATCGCGGTCATAGAATTTTGAATTCAGCTTCACCGTACCTCCCATTTTATAGGTAGCGTGAGTCCCGCACTGCACAGCTACTTATGTGCCATACTCAAGCTTGGTGAATACCTTCCCGGGCATCGGCGCCCCCATATGTATCGTGACTACCACAGGGCGAGGAGTGGCAAGACACGCCGCATCGCCTTGATTCACCTGCCCCACGGGGAAAACAAATTGCTGGTGGCTTCCCAGGGCGGCATGTCGAAAAGCCCCTTTTGGTATTACAACATTGTCACCCATCCGGATATCCAGATCATGGCCGACGGGCAGGAGAAAACCTGTCGCGCGCGGCGTGTCAGCGATGATGAAAAGGCCGGGTTGTGGTCACACCTGTGCGCCATCTATCCGGACTTCGATGAATACCAGGCCCGCACCGACCGCAACATCCCCGTGTTCTGCTGCGAACCGGTCGATTGAACATAGTTCCCTCACCAGCTCCTAGAGTTCGTTTTATCGCAGCAATCCGTCGGTTCATCGCAAAAACACATACAGAATAACCCTTCACTGGTATTTTGGCCTCAGTTAAAGCTGATAATACCTTTGGAAGCCATGGTGAACCTCACAGCAAACTCCCTGAAAAACCCCGCCGGTGTAGCCGTTGCGATCACAGTTATTCTGATATTCGGGATATACAGCCTGGGCAAGCTTCCCATACAGCTGTTTCCTGATATCGAAAATCCTCGGATTACCATCCAGACCGCCTGGCGCGCGGCCTCACCCAGAGAGGTTGAATCGGAGATCATCGAACCCATTGAGGCTGTGCTGCGAGGGTTGCCCGGACTGAAGGAAATGGGCGCCTTTGCCAATGCCGGTAATGCCTGGGTCAACCTCGACTTTGGCCTGGAAACGGACATGCAGCGCACGTTAATGGAGGTGATCTCCCGCATGAACCGGTTGGACCCCCTGCCCAGGGACGCTTCACAGCCGGTCATTATGCTGGGCGGCGGCAATGGCGGCACACCTGCTCTCACCTACTTCTTCCTGCAATTATTGCCAGGCACACCCGGCAGGATTCACGATTACACACAATTCGTAGAAGACGTTATTCGCCCTGAGATTGAATCAGTGCCGGGCGTTGCCCGGGTGGGCGTATCGGAAAACAGCCGCGGCGCGGAACAGGAACTGGAAATACTGTTTGATCCCTACCGGGCGGCGGAGCTGGGGATATCCCTGCCCGCCACAGCTGCCAGGCTGGGCCGGGCCAACGATGTTAGCGGTGGTTTTGTCGAGGTGGGAAGGCGCAAATACACACTGCGATTCACCGGCCGTTACGAACCGGACGAGCTAAAAGAATTCATACTGGAGTGGCGCGATGGCCGTCCGGTAAAACTGGGGGATGTAGCCGAGATAAAGGTGACCCGGGGTGACCAGGCATTAACCAATACCCAGAATGGCAATCCCGCCATTTCCATTCGCATCGACAAAGAAAGTGGAGCCAATGCACTGCAGACATTGAATAAAGTCAAGGCAGTGGTGGAGAAATTGAACGCCGGTCCGGTGCGGGAGCGCGGCCTGGTCATGGCCCAGTCATTTGACGCTTCGGTTTTCATCAATCGCGCCATCAACCTGGTCGCTGGCAACATTGTCCTGGGAATATTTCTGGCGGTGGGCATTCTCTGGTGGTTTCTGCGGAAAATGAGGGCCACGCTGATTGTCGCCCTGGCCATTCCTATTTCTCTACTGGCTACCTTCGTCGTACTTAAACTGACCGGTCGCACCCTCAACATCATCTCCCTGGCCGGTCTCGCCTTTGCCGTGGGAATGGTGCTGGATGCAGCCATCGTCGTGCTGGAAAACATTGTGCGCCTGCGGGAGAAAGGGCTCAGTACTCTCGACGCGTCCCTGCAGGGTGCACGGCAGGTGTGGGGTGCGCTGCTGGCTTCAACGGCAACCACGGTCGCCATATTTCTGCCGGTCATATTCATGCGCGAGGTCGAGGGCCAGCTGTTTGGAGATCTGGCCATTACCATCGCCATTGCCGTGGTGGTATCACTGATCGTCGCCATGTCCGTACTGCCCCTGGCGGCAAAGCTCTACCTGCAGGACGAAGTAATTAAAGACCCCAACAAAAAACTGTGGCGGCGCATCACCAATGGGGTGATGCGCATTACCAGCACACCGCGAAAACGCTGGTCATTGGTCGCCCTACTCATCACGGTTCCCGTCACCAGCAGCTATCTGCTGATGCCTGAAATGGACTATTTGCCGCCGGTTAAACGGGATGCTGTGGACGCCTATTTCCAGTTTCCACCCGGAATCGGCGACAAAACGATTGCCGAAGAATATGTAAAAGTCCTGGACCAACGCATGGCTCCCTTCATGAGCGGCGAACGGGAACCGGCCTTGAAAAATTACTACATCCTCACCTGGGGTGACGGCGGCGGCATGGGCGCCAGGGTGAAGGACCAATCCCGCGTTGCCGAGCTTGAAAAAATCATCAATGAGGAAATTTTCTCCGACCTGCCAGACCTCATTTTTTTCGCCGCCCAGGGCAACCTGTTCGGCGGCTTCGGCGGCGACCGAAATATTTCCCTGCACCTGCAATCCAGGGACCGGGAGGCCCTGGCGACTGCCGCCGCGGTCGGCGAAAAACTGCTTAAGGAAGCGCTGCCAAAAACCAATATTCGGGTGAGCCCCGGCCTGGAGCAAGCCGAACCGGAGCTACAACTGGTGCCCAGGGATCGCAGAATCTCGGAAGCGGGCTGGGCCCGGCAGGATATTGGCACCCTGGTCCGGGCGATGGGCGACGGGCTTTACGTGGGTGAGCACTTTGACGGAGAGACGCGCATGAACGTCATACTGCGTGCCAGACCCTGGGACTCACCGGAACAGCTGGCATCTACCCCGGTGGCGACACCCGCCGGTACGCTGGTACCACTGTCTGAACTGGTGGACATAAAACGCACTGTTGGCCCCAGCCAGCTGCGGCGCATCGACCGTCGCCGCACCATTACCCTGGATGTACGGCCGCCGGAGGATGTCTCACTTGAGCATGTGCTGAACACCATCAAGCAGCAGGTCGAGCCGGCTTTGAAAGAGGCCATGCCAGCAGATGGCAACATTCTTTATGGTGGCAGCGCCAGCGGGCTTAACCGGGCAATTAAATCCATGGGCAGTAATTTTGCCCTGGCCCTGGTGGTTCTTTTCCTGCTGATGGCGGCCCTGTTCCGCTCGGTAAGAGACAGCTTTCTGGTGGTATTGGCAATGCCGCTGGCCATGGTGGGCGGAATATTCTCGCTGCGCCTGCTGAACCTGGTCAGCTTTCAGCCACTGGATTTATTGACCATGATCGGTTTTGTCATTTTGCTGGGGCTGGTAGTGAATAACGCCATTTTGCTGGTACACCAGACACGCAGCGCGGAGCGCGAGGGTGTCAGCCGCCACCATGCGGTGGAAGAGGCACTGGAAACCCGCCTGCGGCCGATTTTCATGAGTACCATCACCAGCATTTTTGGCATGTTGCCACTGTTGCTGATTCCCGGCGCGGGCAGTGTAATTTATCGCGGACTCGCGGCTGTGATCGTGGGTGGTATGTGTGTGAGTACGATATTCACCCTGATTCTGCTGCCCTGCTTTTTGCGTATGGGTGAAACGGCCGCCACTGCTGTCAGTGGCAGCGCGGAGCCCAGGGCTCCGGTTAGACTGAAATCTGTAGCATGAGCCAGCTTATTCGATGCACCCTCTGGAGAGTGTTATGAACGTCCCGCCTAAACAACCATCCAGGCAATATTTGAGTTGCCTTGTCCTGGCCTTACTTTATGCCCTGACACAGCCGGCGTTGGCACAGCAACCAGCGCCAGCCGTGGAAGTAGCCACGGTCACTGAAAGCCAAAGCAGTTCAGTGGTGCGCCTGCCCGGCACTGTTATCAGCAAGCGCGATGCTGAAATTTCCGCGGAACTCAATGGCCGACTGCAGTGGGTAGCCGAAGTTGGGGATCAGATTGCGCAGGGTGATCCGCTCGCGGTCATAGATGATCACCTGCTGCAATTGCAGCTGCGCAATGACGAAGCCCAATTGGCGCGCATTAGCGCGGATATCGCCTACAATCAGCGCCAGATAAAACGCCTGCAGCGATTGGCAGAGAAAAACAACACGGCCCGGTCTGAGTTGGATGAAGTTGAATCCCGCACGGAAATGCTCAGGCAGGACCTGCATATCGCCGAGGTAAATCGTGATCGTACGCTCTACGATATCGACAGAACCCATGTGACCGCGCCCTTCGCCGGTATTGTGGTTAGCCGCGCCATGACCACGGGAGAGTACACGCAATCGGGTTCCGCCCTGGTGCGACTGGTAGACACACAGTCCCTCGAAATCAGTGTCAATGCACCCCTGCGAGTGGCGCGTTATAACCAGCCCGGCACCAGGGTGCAGGTGGAAACCGAAGAGAAGCAGTTGCTCACAGCTATTCGAGGGGTGATCCCGGTTGGCGACCCACGCTCACGGATGATGGAGTTGCGCTTGAAACTGCAACCTGGCGACGGGCTTATCGGCGAGGCGGTTACCGTTGAACTACCCGATGGCCTGGCAGAAGTAAGCCTGAGCATTCCGCGCGATGCATTGGTGCTGCGCAGCGAACAGGTGTTTGTTTACAGCATCTCCGAGGACAACAAAGCGGTTAAAATAGCCGTTATCGCCGGCGCCGGCCGCGGCTCCCGAATAGCCATACAGGGAGATCTCAAAATCGGTGATTCGGTGGTAATCCGCGGCGGGGAGCGCCTGCGTGAGGGCCAGGAGGTCAGGGTAATCGAACACCAACTGGTAGTTTCAAACTGAGCATCACTCAACCCGACACAGTTACCAGCGGGGTTGTCCCTCAGGGCGAAATCCAGATGGGGGAGGTCCAGGCTCTCTCCTGGATGGTGGCGGCGACATTTTTTAACAGGGGAAGCCCGGCGCGCACCGCATCGTAGGTTGTCCAGCGGGGCGTGGGGATTTCTATGACCCGCGCGTAGTACAGTGCCGCCACAGACGGGTCGAACTGCGGGTCTTGCCACACGGTTGCCAACTGGGCCTCGCCTATGGTGTTGCGGTAGGTGGCGGTTGCCAGGTCCACCGTAATACCCACCGCCGGCAGCTTGCCGTTGGCGCCCGGTTGACGCTCGCCGGACCACACCACATCGAACACCTTGTCGTGGGTGACGCCTTCGGCATCCACCCATCCCTTGATAATCTGGATACGATCCAGGTTGGCGCCCAGGGCGTCCTTGCTGGCCATTACCAGAAAATGGGGAGCGCGGTCACGCGTGGGGGCGGGCTTCATGTCGCCCCCCATGGGCACGCCATCTTTATAGGCTTTTTCCAGCATATCCGGGCGGGTGTGCAGGTCATCCGCGTAGTTCCAGCCGCCAAACAACCTGACCGCCATACGCGGACCACTGGTGGCGAAGGTCTCGCGGTTGTAAATGGCATCCCAGATCGCCTCGCGGGTGTTACTGGTGGCCCAGGCGCCGGTGAGCGCTCCCGGGGTCTGCTCCCGCGATGCAATCCAGCCGCCAACCACACTGGTTTGGCGGCGTTTGGCGGTGGCATCCTCCAAACCGTGACCACCGACAAAATTATCTTCGTCGGTGTCGCCCATCAAACCGTTGTGGCTGTCGGTGCCACCGACAAAACCGAGCTTATAGGGGTTGACTCCCAGTTGTTGCTGATGGGCGAGCCCTTTGACCACGCCATAGCGAACATAGTTTTCTTTTTTGGCGACCCGGCTACTAAATTGCGCGATGGAGTTGGCATTCTCGTAGTCGGCAAACTCGTCCGCACTCCAGAACTTGCGGTTAACCTCGGAATTACCCTTGACTTGCATCATCTCGATGGCGCGCTCGAAATGTGCCCGCAACTCGGCGTAGGCCTTATCGATAGGCGCTCCCGCTGAGTTTGTCTCGGCAAACATCATACCCTTGCTGGCATTGGAGTTGTGGGGTATGGCAATGGACCGCACCCCCAGCTTTTCCTGCTGCTCCAGCCAGGCCCACACCTGCTCCTCCCGCCCGAGGTCGTAGGCGCTCATGGGCAGTTCGGGTACGGTGCTATCGCGAAACAGAATGTTGCGGTGTAAATTACCCCCCTTGGGAGCGGCACTCCATTCAAAGGCAATCAGGGTGGAGAACACTCCCGGCTGGTAATGTTGTTCGGCTGCGTCTATGACCTTTTTCCAGCCACTTTTAACGCCCTCCTCTCCCGGGTAAAACTCTGTATGCTGCGGTTTGGCGCTGCGGTTATTGCTAACCACATACTTTAAAAACCACTGGCGACGCTCATCGGGATCGGTCAGGGATATTAACTGTTGAATCTGTGGAAAGTCGTGCCCCGGTGTACCGGGGTTTAGAGCGGCATACATCTCACCCAAATATTCCGCGTGGTCTGTCACCGCCGCAAAGTCCAGTGGCCGGCGCATGCGGTGCGGTTGGCCGTTCACTACAACAGTCTCGCCCTTAGCCGCCCGGTAGGCATCGGAAGGAGTTTGGCGGGTGCCCCCCAGGTAGGCATCCAGCGAGTATGCCGTGTGCATATGGGTCTCGCCAAAGTAGACGTTGCGCAGGGGGTTCTGGGTAATGTCCCCGGAAGATGCATGAAGCGACACGCCATACAACAAGGCGGCGCCCAGTATGCGAGTGATAACAGCCATGGCTTGACTCCTGAACGATGAAGGCTCGATAGCCTAGACTAAAAGAAAAACCCTGGCCACAGCGTAAAAATAAAATATCGCGGCTGAGCCGCGAATGACCGTGGCATCAAGCCGCCGGGAGAATCATTTCCACCAGGCTTTGTGCATCGACCTGTGCCGCCTCCGCCAGGGTTAGACCCTCGAATGCCTTGAAGAACGGCATATCCAGCTTCACAATAGTGCCGTCCGGCAGGATGTTGTCCAGGTAGCGCCCGTCCTTGCCGTCGAACACGATAAACAACTCGGCACCCTCGTCACTCCAGGGCGTGTGATCATTGCCCTCGTCTTCCCAGGCGCTTTCACCCGGTGCGAAGCTGCCCTCGTCATAGGCCCAGTTGCCGCTGATGGTGTAGGCGATCGCCCGGCAGTAATGGTAGTGGCGCGGCATACGGCTGCCGGCATCGAATTTGATTTTAACGACAACGCGGTCCATCTCCTCGTCAGCCTTCAATATCTTGACGTATACGCCCTCCGCGCCCGGCAGGGGGAGCGGCAGGTAATCCTGCTCGCCACCGCGCATAATACTCATGGATTCATTAATCATGGTGTAACTCCTTTTCAGTTATTCGGTTGATCAGGTAACTGTTGACCATGATAGATAGAATCGCGTGGCGGCAGTTGCTATTACGCGACATTTACTTGTAAAAAAGCGACAGCGCGGAGGCTGTCGCGTGGACTCGGACGGGGGCTTGTCTCCTTTATTTCTTGTATACGGCTTCCATAATCTGGTCGATAGTGAAACTGCCCGGGCGTTGCCGGGGCGGAAACTGCTGCAGAGTGCCGACAAACTGCCCCACCACCGCCATGCCCAACATGCCCACACCCGCTATCTTATGGTCCCACCAGACATTGTAGGCGTTGGAGTCTGTATCGGCCCGTTCAAACGGATCCCGGCGCAAGTTGAATATTTTCGGGATACGCAGGATTACGAAGGGATCGCGCCACACATCAAACCTGTGTGCCCGTTGCTCGGCGAACACCAACTTCCAGTCACCCACTCGCACCGCGGTCAACAAACCATCGTCGCTGAAGTAAAAGAACTCCCGTCGGGGTCCTGTATCTTGCTGCCCGGTTAAAAAAGGCAGGAAATTGTAGCCATCCAGATGGACCTTGAAGGTATCTCCACCCACGCGCTTGCCCTTTTTCAAATCGGCCACAACGGTGGTATCGCCAACTGCGGCCATGAGGGTAGGCACCCAGTCCAGGTGGGACATGACCTGGATGCTGATCGCTCCGGGTTTGATTTTGCCCGGCCACCGCACCATCGCCGGCACACGATACCCACCCTCCCAATTGGTGTTTTTCTCACCCCGAAACGGAGTGATCGCCCCATCGGGCCATTGGTTGAAGTGGGGGCCATTGTCGGTGGAATAGATCACGATAGTATTGTCGGTGATTCCCAGTGCATCCAGTTTGTCGAGTAATACGCCCACATGACCATCATGCTCCACCATGCCATCGTTATAGAAGCCCTGCCCGGACAAGCCCAAAGACTCGTCTTTTACGTGGGTGTAGTAATGCATGCGCGTTGAGTTGAACCAGACAAAAAACGGGTTATCCGCCTTGTGTGCCTTGTCGATAAACTTCAGGGATGCCGCCAGAAATTCTTCATCAACGGTTTCCATACGCTTTTTCGTCAGGGGGCCACTGTCTTCAATTTTTCCATCCGCGTAACTGTGAATCACTCCACGTGGACCGAATTGCTTGCGAAAGGCCGGACTTTTAGGGTAATCCGGATCCTCCGGCGCCTCTTCGGCGTTCAGGTGGTACAAGTTGCCGAAAAACTCATCAAAGCCGTGGTTGGTCGGCAGGAACTCGTCTTTATCGCCCAGGTGGTTCTTGCCGAACTGGCCACTGGTATAGCCCAGGGGCTTGAGCAACTCCGCCAGGGTGGGATCTTCCGCTTGCAGGCCCAAATCCGAACCCGGAATACCGACTTTGGACAGGCCCGTTCGCAAGGGGCTCTGCCCCGTGATGAATGCGGAGCGACCGGCGGTGCAGCTCTGTTCGCCGTAGTAGTCGCTAAAAATCATCCCTTCATTGGCGATGCGATCAATATTGGGGGTCTGGTAACCCATCATGCCCATGCTGTAGCGGCTGATGTTGGTGATACCGATGTCATCGCCCCAGATCACCAGGATATTGGGCTTATCCGCCGCCAGCAGCGCCGGGGCGGTAGTGCCCAGCACCAGTAGTAACACTATGGATCGCAGGTATTTGCAGGTTTGCATGTGGGTTAACCCCTCTCTTTCGTTGTTAGTCGCGCAAGGCTATAAGCATAGTTGCTGGTTCAGTTTTTTGCGAGCAAGTACCCCATGATTGGATAAGCCCCAGCGAAGTGATGCAAACTCCCCGAGGGTGGTAGCGAACCCCGGATGGATAAAATCAAGGCGCAATTACGCGCCAGGGTTGAACATCCGTTCCGATACATCTGGCGAGCATTCGGCCATGACCAATGCATACTGCCCACCTCGCCAGTGTCAATCCAACCCACTCGGGAATCTATCCTGCCTACGGCTGTCAAAAAATCGTATATGCTACTGGCATCTGGACGAGTAAGGTTGACATGACAATGAGAGCGACAGCGGCCGCCAAAACACGAATAACCGGAAAGGGTCCGGTGATGTACAGGCTATGGTTGTTCGCAGCTATGATCGCCATCACCGGATGCCGAGAGGAAAACAGATTGTCGGCCCATCTCGGTCCCTACTACGGGGGCTTTGATACCGCGCTGACCGCAGACCCCACCGACGACTTAAACCCCAATGAATGTTCGCTTACCGCGAGCAGAGCAGAATGCCAAAGCGCTCATGGTAATCCCCTGAGCCACCTGTTGCTGAAACTGGCCTTGACTGACGACGGCAAACTAACCATGGAGTTTTTCCGGACCCAGGACGACTACGAGGCGGACCAGCCCATGTACCTCAGTACCGGTTGCCGTACCTCCATCGAACCCGCAGAGGACTATCGCCTGCACCCGATCGATGACACCCTGGATCAAACCCAGCTCCTGGCGACAGCAAAATTTCCCCTGAAGTTCGGCAAACAGATCCTGGCCTGCACCCATAGTGCGCGGCTCAGTGCCACATCAAAACCGTACATGGATCTTTCCTTGCAGGTAAACCCGGTAAACGGGGCCAGCGCGATCAGCATCACCCTGGAAAGGTCGCGACGCGACGGCGACTATCTCTATGTCAAAAAAGACGGAGAAAAAATACCTGTCAAGCTGGATCTGCGCTATGTGGGCACCGATGATCTGGAGTCCCGACGCATGTGTGCCGCGGACGGCGAGACCAGGCTCGAAAATAAAGACGGTTACCAGGCCATTTGTGTGATGACCGGCCGGCGTAAGTGGAGTGTTGTGTTGCCCCTGTCGCCCTATGGCCCAGGCGTCACAGCGTTCTGGGGCTCTACCCGCAGCCCAAAATGGTATCGCACCAGTGGCGAGCCCGACATCGTGACCTATCACAAGGCCGTTTTCGTACCCGTAAAGCTGGAATCTGGTGACAGTTAGTACAGGCGGGCTAATCCCCAACTTTTTTGCCCGTCCTCCTCATGGAGCCGTGCTTTATCAAGTTGTTGTCGCCAAATATCAAATACTCTGGCAGCTTTGCCATTATTATTCTCGGACTAACTCGCAAAGCTAAAAAGCCAAGGTGAATGCAATGTCAGACAATGAACTGTATCAATACAAAAAAGTTTTTATCACGGGAGCCGCCGGATTTATAGGCAAGGCACTGGGTGACAAATACCGAGCGGCGGGAGAGGAGTTATCTGGCATCGATCTTGTGGCCGACGAATCCCGCGGCATTGTTGCCGGTGATTTGAGCAAACCGGAAGACTGGGCACAGGTGATGGAAGGTTGTGATCTTGTTATTCACACCGCCGCGGTGGTTTCTAACGTGGCAGATCCTGATTTCGCCTGGAAGATTAATACCAAGGGTACCGCCGACCTGGTCGATCTTGCATCTGAAAAAGGTGTTGTGCGCTTCCTGCATCTTTCGTCCACGGCGGCCTTCGCCTTTGATTTCCCCGAAGACGTGACCGAAGATTACGCACTGAAAACCAATGGCAACCCCTATGTGGATACCAAGATTTCCAGTGAGCATGCGGTGTTGGCCCGCCATGCGCGTGGTGATATCGATTGCACCATCGTGCGCCCCGCGGATGTTTATGGCCCGGGTTCGCGGCCCTGGGTTATTTTGCCGCTGGAGATGATTAAAGCCGGGCAATTTACGCTGCCCGCCTACGGCAAAAGCATTTTCAGCCCGGTTTATGTCGATGATCTTCTTGAAGGCATTGTACTTGCGGCCGGCCTGCCCGCGGGTGTTGGCCAGATATTTACGCTCAGTGGCGGCATTGGCATTACCTGTGAAGAATTTTTTGGCAACCATAACCGGTGGCTGGGTAAAAAAGGCAAAGTTAAATCGGTTAGCACCAGTGTGGCCAAACCTGTGGCGACACTGATTGGCGGCGCGGCCAGACTGCTTGGCAAGGAGTCGGAACTGGGGGCTGGAACCGTCGATATGCTGGACAGGAAACACACCTACTCCATTGAACGGGCCAGGAAATTGCTTGGCTACAAATCGGGCACCTCCCTCGAAGAGGGGATGCGACGCACCGAAAAGTGGGCCCGGGCGGAAGGACTACTCTAATGTACTGTGGAAGTAATAGTGCCTTCTTTGATTCGCAGGGTAATGCTGTGAGTCAACTCGTGCTGACAGGCAAGCTGCTGAACAAGGGGTTGGCATGGATTCCTGCGCGCCAGTTAGCTGGGCGCTTACTCAAAATGCGCTCTTTTGATTCCGATATAGTCGCCAATGAATTCAATTAATTTAGATGCCTCTGGCATTTCACTTTCCACCTCGGTCAAGGCTGTAAGTATTTTATCTGCGATCAGCGGCACGCGTTTTAGCACCATGGGTTTGGACAGCCCTGCATCTTCCGCCAGCTTTTCAAAATGGCGCGGATAAACATCTTTCGGTGTATATTTCCCGCCAATTTTCATCGCCATTGTGTCTGACAGTTCTGGATAATAGACGGTGGAAAGCAAGTCATAGAATGGCGACAATCGGACAGTTCCATTCTCATACAGGAGTGAGAAATTTTTTCCATGAGCATCATTGTTGCCAATAAAGAAATTAAACACTGTTGCATCCAGTAAATTCTGTAGGTCAATCGCTGGCACACTGGAAACCGCTCTCAGCAAACCAAAAGCCTGCTTTAGAGACACTCCACCTTCAATTTGATATTTCATTTCAGATACTATGCCCAGGGCTTGGCAAAAGTCCTCTTGGTGCAAGCGAACAATATTTCCGTCACTTGTCACGTGTCGATCAAAACGCGCAACGGATAACACCTGGGTTTTAGCAAGCGACAAAATTTCAACCTCGGCCACTGGCAAACCAATGACCTTGGCCAGCTTCATACAAACAGCCTCATTAATTACGGTATCTTCAAAGCGCTCAATAGCTGGCTTTAAAATATGAGTGCTCGGTGCGCCATTCAATGGAATTGAAAAGCAACCGTCATCGCAGTGAACCGTTATTTTATCCTGCGCACCCGCCAGGGAAAGACGAACACCCTCTTCGCCAGCCATCAGCGGGCGCCTGGGTAAATCGTTTAAAATTGACTCCAACTCACCTTTCGATAAAACCTTATAGCCAGGGTCATTTCTTGACAGCTCCTGGCCTTCCAGTAAAAAACTTACGGCACCCGCACATTCACCACCTATTGCTGCGAGCATAGCAAAAGTATTTTCTTTGCTAATCCCCAAATTTTTAGCAATGCGTTCTCGCTGGGATCCTTCAGGTAAAATACCTCCAAAAAAACCAAGGCATTCTCTCGCTCTAAATGACTCAGCTTGCATGGGCAAAGAATGAGATAAAACTGGCGTATTCTCTGCCTTAAGCCATTTGGCATCGTAGCGAAATTTCATCCTGCCAATATCGTCCTGTATCAACTTACCAACAAAACGATCAAACAGGTAAACATCGAGAACTCTCGCCATGATTAACCCTCCCCGCCATTATTTTTATTTCCAGCACCAGAGTTATGCCCCACACCAAAGCCGCTACTGCCACTCCCAGCAGGGTCAAAAGCTGGCGAATTGAGCTCCATCTTAATCCCAAGTGTCTGCAGTATGATTAATGTCTTTGCGAGTTGACAGGTAGGCTTACCTCTTTCGAGATCAATAATAAACCTCAATCCTGTACCCGAAGTAAGCGCCAGGTCTTTTTGTGTAATGCCCAAAGTCTTTCGTGTTTTGCGAATATTCGCGCCAATATCCTTCGTTGTTTGTATCATCACCGACACCACTTTAATTCCCGTTCGGGAACATTATCACAAATTAATATTATAGAGCAGTAAATATTCCCGAACGGGAACTATGTGAATAGGGCTTGTAAAAAGATAAAGAGATATTACCGATCGGGAATATTGGATAAATCATCCAACAGGCATTACCTGTGAAGAATTCTAATGGTACCTTCTTTGACACGCAGGGTAATACTGTGAGCCAGCTCATGCTGGCAGGCAAGCCGGTAGCCCTGATCCAGCAAGATTGGCGGAATGCGGCTCTTCTCCGCCGCGTTGGGTGCCGGCAAGCCGGGAGACTCCATTTGTACGCGGCACAATCCACAGCTACCACCGCCGCCACAATTCGAAGGCAGCGTCACATTGTTGGCTGCCAGGGATAGATACAGGTTACCGCCGCGCTTGAGTTTGACTTGCCGCGGCGTGCTGAGCGCTGGGTCAATCAGCGTCACCAGAACGTCACCACGAAGGTGAAACCTGGCCCGGAGATCAAAATCCCGCCAACTGAAACTGCCAAACAGCAGAATAAACCCGCTAATGCCCAACCAGATGGCGACCAGCGCCACAATAATAATCAGCACATTATTGAAATCAGTCCGCCCGCTGTAGTCCATGATGTGCAACATGAATAAGAAATCAAATATGCGCCAATACCTGTGCCGGCGGGTGGCCAGGGCGCCGCCATAGGGGTCGATATAGAAGGTCGTATTGAAACGATCATCGAAATCTGCGCCGTTGCGGGCATCGATAAGCTTTGCCCTGTGTTTTTGACCAGGGTGTCGCCGTGGATAAAATCCAGATCGACAACGACCATATACAGACCGGTAGCCAGCCAGATCAAGACCTGCAGGCCAATCACCAGCCCAATCCATTTGTGCCCGGATCTGGCCAGAAATACCTTACTCTTCTTTTGATTCAACATGCCGAATGATTGCCTGGTCGAATAGTCAGGTGGGGCAGTTCAACGCCGGATATTCAACTGCGCCTCCAGCAAAATCGGCTGCCCTATTTTTCCACTGATCAGGTTCTTCAATTCATTCACATGGGTTTCATCCAGGCGTTCGGGCGAGCTCAGCACGACACGAACCAGGTGTGGATCACCCAGGGTGACCCGAATACTGGTCACGCTTACCTTCAGCCCCGACAAATCCACCTGCCCCGCCGGCACCTGCTTTCTTATTTGCTCCAGTATGTGGTCTTTCTCCACCAGATTGGTAAACGCGATATAGAGCGGCGCGCTGATTACCAGCATGATCACCAGTGTGATGCCAAGCCCGGTGCGCGCCCGCTTGAAAGGAGCGAAACCAAGAACCAGAAAGGTGGCGCTGCCCGCCAGGGCGATGCCCACCAGGTTGGTAATAAGCAACAGCAATGCGCCACCTGCCATATTCCAGTCAGCCCAGCCCAGCCCAATGCCCGCCACGCTCAGTGGCGGCACCAGGGCCACGGCAATTGCGACACCGGCCAGGCCCTTGGCGATATCCTCTTTAGCATGGGCATAAGCACCGGCAATACCGGAGACAACAGCCACCAGCAGGTCGAGCAGCGTGGGTGACATGCGCGCCTTCATCTCGGCCGTGGGGATTTCCAGCGGCATAATCCAGGCCATTACAATACCGCAGGCCAACCCCCAGGCCACGCCAATGGCCAGCGTGCGCAGCGAGCCCTGAATCAGACTGGGCTCGGTGCGGGCCAGCCCCATGGCCAGTGACACAACAGGAGACATCAGCGGTGCCAGAATCATGGCGCCGATAATGACCGGCGCGGAATTCGCGTAGAGTCCCGTGAGTGCGAGCAGCACACTCAACACCATCAATACCTGGTAGGCAGAGGACGCCTTGGCGTTGTCCCGCAGGGCGACAAACAGTTCCCGGTAATCCTCCTCACCGGCATGAGTGAACAGGGGCAGCTTTCTATCAGTCAGTGGCCGTACAGATTCATCCACCGGGATATGGTTGAGTCGCACTGTTTCCTTATCACTGGACTTTTGCTCGTCCTGCCGTGGCACCAGGGCCGGCCCCGGCAACAGGCGCAGCTTTTGTTCCAGCACCCGGAACTCGATTTCAGTGGCGTGTACCGGTTTACCGTCCAGCAGGTACTCGGTACCACGGGGTGCTTCCAGGTGAATTCGGTCACTCTGAATCAGCCCAAGTGAGACTGGCAACTGTGACAGGCTGATTTTCTTCGGCCACAGCAGGCGCAGCATGAACCGTAAATAACTGATAATGCTACGCGGCGCCAACACCAGTACTGAGAGGCGCCCGTCGGTGATGCCCAGGTTTTCCGAAAACGCGCGTTCCGCCAGCGTACTCTGGGTATGTCCCAGGACAACCATACCCAGGGCCGCGAGTCGTATTTCCCGGTCCTTACCCGTGGTCAGCTTGTAGGGGCTGAGCCTCATCTTTCCAAGGCCTTTGAGCGCACCGACAAACAGGCTCCAACCCGTTTGATGACGATTGATATCGTTGGGCCGCAGGGCGAGAACCCGCCCCAGCACCACTGAGGAGAAAACCAGTTCGTCGTTACAGGTCAGGGCATCCACCTCGATGGCCTCGACGCCGACATAATGATTAAACACCTCCACCAACTCACCTTTTACACCCAGCGCGACCATGGCCTGGCGCGCCTCCGGGTGGGGCAGGATGCCAATTTGCCATTTTTGCTGAAGCGACTGATGGGCAATATCACGAATCTGCTCATCCCCGAGGCACAGCAGCACCCTGGCGCCAGCGGGTGGCGTGTCGCGTTCACTCCAGGACACGGCAACAAAGGGGTGCTGTGAAACGCTTTGTGCAAGCGCGGCAGGATCCAGCGAGGTATCGTGAATCAGGTATAGCTCTGGGCTCTCACTGATCATCAGGCTGCCGCTATATAGCCGCCATCAAGAGCAATAGTGTGCCCGGTCACCCACGCCGAGGCGCGAGAACTGAGATAGATCGCGGTACCCGCGGCGTCTTCGGCGTTGCCCAGGCGGCGCAGGGGGAAGTCCGCGGCCATTTCTTCCTCATGCTCCAGCAAATGAGCCGTCATCTTGCTGGGAAAGAAGCCGGGGGCGATACCGTTCACATTGATGTGTTCCGGCCCCAGGTCGGCACCGAGGTGACGGGTTAAGTGGTGCACCGCTGCCTTGCTGGCACTATAGGAGTAATTGTTCATATGTGAATGGGTGAAGCCGTTGATGGAGCCAATGTTGATAACCCGGGCGGGATCCTCAGCGGTGCCGGCCGCGCGCAGAACCGGCAGTAATTGCTGGGTCAGGAAAAACAGGGACTTAACATTGAGATCCATGATCTTGTCCCAACCGCTCTCGGGGAAATCATCGATGTCCGCACCCCAGGTAGCACCGGCGTTATTGACCAGGATATGTACCTGACCCTCACGCGCCTTGATGGCATCGGCAAATGCCGCCACACCCTCCAGGGTCGCCAGGTTGGAGGTGATGGCAATGCATTCCCCCAGCGCGGACAAGTCCTGCGCCGTGGCCTTCAGTTCTTCTTCCTTGCGCGCCGTGATATAGGTTTTGACGCCGTTTTCCACGAAACCGCGCGCGATCATAGCGCCTATGCCCCGTGAGCCACCAGTGACTACGGCGACTTTACCGCTTACATCAAAAAGGTTTTTCATAGTCGATATATCCTCTGCAAGTTGATTCATCGTTCGCCTCGTTGGCGGTATTCACTGGGCGCTCCACGGCCATCGGGTAAAGGTCCAGGTATTGCGTCAGGGGAATGCGCGCAATATCACAGCACGGGTGTCTGCCGGATCAATCACCGCATCGATCTCCAGATAGGCGGCCGCCTCAGAGGCCTTACCCAGATCATACATGCGCGCCAGCAGTTGCTGGAATAATGCCTCGCGCTCGGCGGGATCTGCCACCGCATCCAGCTCCTTTTTGAATCCCAGGCGTACAGCACCCTCCAGGCCCATACCGCCAAACTCACCAGTGGGCCAGGAAGCCGCATACACGGGATTGATAAAGCTTCCCCCGGTCATGGCCATAGCGCCCAGGCCGTAACCCTTGCGCAAGAATATGGCCACTATTGGAACACTCATCCTGGCGCCCGCCAGGAACAGGGAGGACATGCTTCGCACAGCACCGCGCACCTCACTATCTGGGCCGACCATAAATCCGGGAGTATCGGTCAGGGAAAGTAGAGGCAGTTTGAACGCATCGCAAATCTGTAGAAAACGCGCGGCCTTTTCCGAGGCCTGGGCATCCACGGCCCCACCCAGTTGCTGGCAATCATTAGCGATGAGGGCTACCGGCTTACCTTCCAGCCTGATAAAACCAGTGATAATACTGCGCCCGTAAATACGCTGCAGTTCAAGGAACGAGCCCTGGTCGGCGATGGTCTCGATAATCTTGCGCACCGGGTAAGCCCAGCGGCGATCCTCGGGTATCATCTCGCGCAGCGCTTCCTGGGGCACCGTCTCCCACGCCTGCACATCACCCTGGAAGTACGAGAGCAATTGCTGCGCCAGCGCCGTGGCGTGGGCCTCATCCTCGGCCACAATATCCACCACGCCGTTTTTTTCCTGTACGGAGATGGGGCCTATTTCCGTGGGCTCGAATTTGCCCAGCCCGCCCCCTTCGATCATCGCGGGGCCTGCCATGCCAATCCATGAATTGCGGGTGGCAATGGTGAAATCGGCGCAGCCGAACAAAGCCGCATTACCGGCAAAGCAGTAGCCGTTGTTTACCGCGATGCGAGGCACCACACCGCTCAGGGCCGCCCAGGTGCTGAAGGATTTGATATTGAGACCGGCCATGTGGGTGGTGACATCGGTGTCCCCGGGGCGTCCACCACCGCCCTCGGTGTACATTACCAGCGGCAGCGACAGCTCTTGCGCCAGCTCACAGATCCGATCCAGTTTCTTGTGATGAAAAAAGCCCTGGGTACCGGCGAGTACGGCATAGTCGTTGACGATGATCGCGGCGCGCCCCCGCCGGGCTCCGACACTGTCGGCGTTGATGGTACAGGTGCCGGTTATGATACCGTCGGCGGCGGTACTGGTTTGCAGATCCTCGTAGTCGCGACGACTGCGCTGGGCGGCCACCGCAAATTGCCCGTATTCCTGAAAAGAACCTTCATCGACCAGGTCGGCGACATTTTCCCGCGCTGTACGATATCCCCTGGCATGCCTCCTGGCCCGGGCTTCTGAGCGCCGCTCATCCAGGGTGCGCTCGATGCGCTCCCGCCACGCGTTCAATTCGGGCCTGCAGTCACCGTCCATCGAGCTCTCCGCTGTTACACTCGCGCCACACTATAACGCAAATTGGCACAGTGGCCAGTGATCTGCGTTATGCGGATTTCTGCTCTTTGCCCCGCTGTTGAATGCCGGCGCGCCTGGCGGCGATGATATCACCGGATACCCCCTTGTTGGCATGAGCCATGACGCTGCGCTCCATGGCCAAACCGGCTGCCAGGCTTGTTTTGAGCCCGTCATTGACCATTTGTTTGTAAACCTTCACGGTCTCTGGCACACAGCTGGCAATATCTGCCGCCACCTTGCGGCATTCATCCAGCAGCGCCTCGGGCGCAACCACTCGGCTCACCAGGCCCCAGGCATCGGCCTGCTGCGCACTGATAAAATTACCGGTGAAATGTGCTTCACGGGCACGACTTGGCCCGATAATGCGTGCCAGCTTCTGGGACAGCCCCCCACCCGGGCGCCAGTCCCACCCGGCAGTGGGTATCAGCGAAGCGAGCCTCGCTGGAAGCCAGCAGGATGTCCCCCATCAGCGCCAGTTCAAAACCGCCGGTAGCGGCCACGCCGTTGACGCCGACAATAACCGGACGATCGAAGTCATCAATGACGGCACAGAGATCATTTGCCCCGTGAATGGCGAATGCTTCCAGGCCACCTTTACTCTCCCCCAGGGCCTTGAGATCCAAACCAGCACAAAAAGCGCGCCCGGCGCCAGTAAGGATCACGGCGCGAATATCGCCCTCCCCCTGCAACTCCCGAAACACCTTGCAGAGATCCCCGATAAGCCGTGGGGAAAGCGCATTCATGGCTTGGGGACGATTGAGGGTCAGTACAGCATAACCGTCCTCGCGCTCTACAATGAGCTCTGGTGCTGCCATATCAGCTTCCCTGTTCACCTCAGCGTCCCTGCCACTGGGGTGCGCGTTTTTCGATAAAAGCGGTAACTCCTTCTTTCGCATCTTCGCTGGTAATGCAGATATGCTGCAGTTTGCCCTCTTTCGAAATAGTATCGCCCACCGAGTCTTCGATGGCATGGTTCAGGGCCTGCTTGGCGTAGCGCAGTGACAGGGGCGCCCTACCCGCCAGCTCTTCGGCCCAGGCCAGGGTTTGGGGCAGCAGTTCATCGGCCGGTACCACACGGTTGCACAGGCCCCAGTCCAGGCACTTCTGCGCACTGATTTTTTCACCCGTGACAATGACCTCGTAGGCGCGCTTGCGCCCCAGGGTGCGCACCAGGTGCCAGGTGGCACCGCCATCCGGAATCAGGCTGATGGCTGAAAAGGCCTGGTAAATATAAGCGTCATCCGCCATCACGGTAAGATCACAGGCCATGGCAAAAGAACTTGATACGCCCGCCGCAGGGCCGTTGACGGCACTGATCCAGGGCTTGGTGGCCTCTGTAATTCCCATGAGCATGGGTTTGAATTGACCGTCGAGATAGTCCTCTACCCGAAAGTGCGGGTCTCCTCCCGTAATGTCCCCCAGATCGGCTCCGGACCCGAAACCGCGGCCGGCACCGGTCAGCACGACGACTCTCACGCTGTCATCGTCATTGACTTCACGCACCGCCCGCAGCAGATCGCGCCGCAGGCCTGCATCAAAGGCATTGAGGCTGTCGGGCCTGTTCATGGTGACGATGGCCACCGCCCCCCGGCGCTCTACCAGGACTGTTTCATAATCACTCATCAGTAATCTCCAATAATTAATTAATCAGACAATGGCGCCTGAGTCTTTGAGCCCGGCAATTTCCTGCTCACCGAACCCCATGGCAGTTAATACCGCGTCAGTGTCTTCACCAACATCGTGCCCGCCGTGTGCCACCGTTGACGGCGTACGACTGAAACGCGGAGCCGGCGCCGGCTGGGTTATACCGTCCACCTCGATATAGGTGTCACGCGCGATATTGGCCGGGTGTTTCGGCGCATCCATAAAATTCAGCACCGGAGCGAAACAAACATCCGTGCCCTCCATGATGTCACACCACTGGGCCTGTGTTTTCTGTTTGATAACCGCCGCCAGCTTTTCCTTCATGAGCGGCCACTGGGACGCGTCGTTCTGGTTGCCAAAATCCTCCTCGGATAATCCCGCCAACTCCTTTAGCAAGGCGTAAAACTGCGGCTCGATAGAACCTATGGAAACGTATTCACCGTCGGCGCATTCGTAGCTGTCATAGAAATGAGCCCCGCCATCCAGCATATTGGACTCCCGCTGACTGGCGTCCCACATGCCGAGGGCCTCGAAGCTGTGGAACATCCACATCAACTGGGCCGCACCGTCTACCATAGCCACATCGATAACCTGGCCCTTACCGGAACTCGCCGTTTCCAACAGCGCCGCCAGCACACCATTGACCAGCAACATGCCACCACCGCCCATGTCCCCCACCAGGTTCAGTGGCGCTACCGGCTTCTCACCTTTCCTGCCCATGGCATACAGAGCACCGGTGATGGAGATATAGTTGATGTCGTGCCCGGCGGTATGGGCCAGAGGCCCCTCCTGGCCCCAGCCGGTCATACGGGCGAAGACCAGTTTGGGATTGCGCTGCAAACACACATCGGGGCCGATACCGAGCTTCTCACAGACACCCGGACGGTAGGGGTCGATAATAACATCGGCGTTCTCCACCATGCGCAGCAGGGTCTCGATGCCGTCGGCATCCTTGAGGTTGAGTACCACAGACTTCTTTCCCCGGGCACTGGCGTCCTTCATTACCAGGGCACTGGCACCTGAGGCCCGGTCAATACGGATCACCTCCGCACCCATATCGGCCAGCATCATGCCGCCCATAGGGGCCGGCCCGATACCCGCCAGCTCCAATACCGTATAGCCGTTTAATGGTCCCATTTCGGTCTCCCTAACGCGGTTGCATGCGAATGGCGCCATCCAGGCGGATACATTCACCGTTCATGTAGTCATTCTCCGCTATGAATACCGACATATGCGCGATCTCTTTGGGCTGGCCCAGGCGCGGGGGGTAACACACACTGGCTTCCAGGGACTTGTAGACCGCCTCCGGCATCAACTCGAACAAGGGCGTGTGAATCAGGCCCGGTACGATGGTGTTTACCCGGATGCCGTAGCTGGCCAGGTCCCGCGCCATAGGCAGGGTCATGCCGATCACACCGCCCTTACTGGCACTGTAGGCCAGCTGGCCCACCTGGCCCTCGTAGCCGGCAACGGAGGCGGTATTGATGATCACACCGCGACCGCCGTCATCGTTGATGGGCTCATTTTTCGCCATCTGCTCGGCGGCGTAGCGCGATACATTGAACGTGCCCACCAGGTTGATATTGATGACCAGCATGTATTGATCCAGGGGGAACACCCCTTTCTTACCGTAGGTTTTACAGGCGTTGCCGATGCCCGCATAGTTGTTGCACACATGCAGGGCACCAAACTTCTCTACGACACCCTCTACAGCGGCCTTAACCGAGTCTTCATCCGCCACATTGACGTTCCAGAACGCGACATTGTCTGCGCCCAGTTCACCGATGACTTCATTGGCCTTGTCTTCGTTCATGTCAAAAATGGCGACCTTAACGCCCTTTGCCACATAAGCTTCAACCGTGGCGCGACCCAGTCCTGAGGCGCCGCCGGTGACAATCGCTACTTTTCCTGCAAGATCCATAATAGTTCTCCTTGGTTCAATCGTTAAAAGGTTCAATCGTTAAAAGGTTCATCGTTAAAAATTACGCGTGTTGAATGGTACATAATCATCCGACAGGCACTCCCGACTGATAATGATTTTCATCACCTCGGAGCTGCCCGCATAGATGGTGGAAATCTTCGCGTCTGTATACTGCCTGCTAATAGGGTATTCGTCCATGTAGCCGTTCCCGCCGTGCAATTGCACACCGAGGTCGGCGATGGCCACCTGTAATTCGCTGGCGACCAGCTTGGCCTTGGCGGCATCCACGGCGGTCAACTGGCCGGCGTTGAAAGACCTGACACATTGATCCACGTACACCTGGGCCAGGTCCAGTTCGGTACGCATCTCGGCCAGCTTGAACTGGGTATTCTGGAACGCCGCCAGGGGTTTGCCGAAGGCTTTGCGTTCCTTCACGTAGTCCGCCGTCAGGTTCCATGATAATTGGGCGGACGCCAGGTAACCCGCGGCGCCGATCAATCGTTCCTCCGCCAGACCTTGCATAAGATAAATAAAGCCCTGACCGGGCTCACCCAGCACGTTGGCCTTGGGCACTTTCACATCGTTGAAAAACAGCTCGGAGGTATCCTGGGCTTTCAGGCCCATTTTTGCCAGGTTGCGACCGCGCTCAAACCCCTCCATGCCGCGCTCGATAATGAACAGTGTCATGTGATGCGGGTTGTTGTCCGGATCCGTTTTGGCGGCCACAATCACCACATCGGCATTAATGCCGTTGGAGATAAAGGTCTTGGAGCCATTGAGTGCCCAGTGATCATCCTGTTCCACCGCCACAGAGCGCATGCCCGCCAGGTCACTGCCCGCGTCTGGCTCCGTCATGGCGATGGCGAGGATACATTCACCGCTAACACATTTTGGCAGGAACCGCTGGCACTGTTCGTCGTTGCCGAAACGGGTGAAATAGGGGCCCACGAGACGGCTGTGCAGGGAATTGTACCAGTCGCCTACCCTGGCATAGGCCGTCTCCTCGAGAATAATTTGTTCGAAACGAAAATCGGGGTCACCCATACCCCCATATTGCTCATCGGGCCAGACCATGAGAAAACCCTGCTCCCCCGCCTTGCTAAATGCCTCCCGATCGACAATTCCCGCCTCACGCCAGCTCTCCATATGTGGCACAATCTGGGTTGCGAGAAATTTGCGATAGGCATCGCGAAACATATTTTGCTCTTCGGTAAATTCTCGCTGCAACATGGTGTGTCCTCTGTGACCGTGAAATTAAGCGGGAAACAGTATGGAGAGCGTGCGGCGGGTCAACAATGACCTGCCCCTACAAATAAATTGACATAAAATCACAGCCAAACGGAACGGCTGAAGCAGGGAGCAGGATGGAGCAGATTTTCCCGGAAAACTGGGCTTTTATTTTTTTTGGCCTGATATTCTCAATCACCTGCGCCCAGATGCTGGTCGTTTATGTCCTCAGCGATGCGGGCAACCCACCGGCGGGCCTGGGTTTGTACACAGTGTACTTCATGGCTGCCCTGCTGGCCTGGATCGCCCTCACCCTGCAGCAGGGAGCCCGCATCCCCATGGCGGTGGATGTCCCCTCGGTGGCCTCCATTCTCACCAGCTATATCCTGTTTATGGCGGCGGGACAGCGGGCGGGAATTACCCGCGGCCGCCTGGTGCTGGGTAGTGTCTGCCTCTTAGCCTGCCTCAGCGTTTTCTTTTTACCGCCAGAACGTATGTTTGTGGTGCAGACATCCGCCGCCGCACTGTTCTTTGCCGGAGTGGGGCTGCTCTGTGCCCGGCGCGCCTGGCAACAGCGCAATATCGGAGACGCCATCATCGCCTGGGCCGCACTGACCGTGGTCGTGGGCATACCCACGGCTCTCTACCAGTTGCAGGAGCCCGCCAACTACCCCGTGGCCCAAACCATCGCCTTTGGAGTCCACAGCTGTGCCTACGCCCTGGTGGCGATAGGCTTTCTGGCCAGCGTACTGATCGAATATCAGCAGCATCTCTCCCACCTTGCCACCGAAGACCCCCTCACCCGGCTACTGAACCGCCGCGGCCTGGAGGGCGCTCTGTATATCAGCCTGGTGCAGGCGGGCCGGCACGGGCTTCCCACTGCGGCCATCATGGTGGATATTGACCACTTCAAGAAGGTAAACGATAGCTTCGGCCACGAAACGGGAGATCATGTCATACGCCAGGTGGCGGGCGTATTGCAACAAATGAGTCGAGCCAGTGATGTAGTGGCCCGTACCGGTGGCGAGGAGTATCTTTTGATCCTGCCCGCTACCACGCTGGATGCCGCGCGGATACTGGCGGAGCGCATCCGGGTGGCCATAGGTGAGCGGCCATTACTGGTAGACCAACAGCGTATCCCCGTCACCGTAAGCCTGGGTGTGGCCTGCGTCACGGGTGAAATCGACCTGGACAAATTAAGCCATGAAGCGGACCGGGCCTTATACCTGGCCAAGCGCGGAGGTCGCAACCGCGTTGCCTCTGTGGAAAACAAACCCGTTCACCTCAGCACCGGCGCCGGTCGAGCCTGACCACCCAATGCGCGACCTGTCAATTTCAGTCTATTTCGCCAGGGCCGTGCTTGAAAACGCCGTGGCCCGCGGGCTGGATCCGATTAGCCTGTTGCGCAAGAACCGCATTTCTCCGCGCTTGTTGCTGGAGGACAATGCGCGTATCTCTGTCGAGCGTTTCGCCGACCTGCAGGTAAGTACCATGTTGGCAATGGGGGATGAAAGCCTGGGTTATACCTCCGGCCGCATGCCCCCGGGCTGCTGGTCAATGATGTGCCACGCGGTGATTGGCTGTGAGACCCTGGGACAGGCCCTCAGGCGCTATTGTCGTTTCTACCAGATGTTTGAATTCGGTTTAACCCCCCACCTGGAAGAGGACGGGGACGAGGTTCGTATTTGCCTGGTAGCGTCGGGCGATAGTATCGATGATAAGCCCTACATGAACGAACTGGTGTTATTCAATGTCCACCGCTTTGCCAGCTGGCTGGTCCAGGAACACTTGCCCATCCAGAGGGTGGATCTGAATTACGCACCCCGGGCTCAACTGGTCGACTACCGTCACATGTTCCTGGCCAACCCGGTGCAGTTTGAACAGGCGCAGTCGCAACTCGTACTGTCCAGGGCCCTGCTGGATAAACGGGTCACCCAGAACGAAACATCCCTGCGTCACTTCCTGCGCCACCCGGTGCTGATCATGCTCACCCAGGAATACGCCAGCAACAGCTGGACCTCCCGGGTGCGGCATATCGTGCGGCGCAACCTGGGGGATATACCTGAACTGAACGAGGTGGCGACCATGCTGGAGGTCCACCCCCAGACGCTGCGCAGGCGCCTGTCGTCCGAGGGCACCACGTTCAAGGAGATCAAGAGTCAGGTGCGCCGCGATACGGCGCTGCATTTCCTGGGCAAGCAGGGGCTGAGTATTGAGGAAATTGCGCACAGGGCCGGTTTTTCGGAGTCCAGCGCCTTTATCCGGGCCTTCAAGGGCTGGACGGGGGTGACGCCGTATACCTACCGCAAAGGGCTGTGAGCCGGCCAGATGGTGCGCGGTGCGCACCATCTGCCGCTAACTGTTCCGGCGGAGTAGGCATCTCCCCTACCATAGGCTATATTTACCGCCGCTAGTGAAGCAATAAGGATGTTATGGTGCGAACAATCATACGTATTCTGGCGATTGTCTATATCGCCTACCTTGCCCTGGCTATTTTGGTCATCACGCCCGCCCTCAATTTTCTGCCACCGTGGTATATGCAGAAGACTTTTAACCGGCAATTACATACCGAGATCGTCCTGTTCAACCCCTTCACCTTCACTCTTGAAGTGCGCCATGCGCAGCTGCCGGAACATGGCGGTGAACGCTTCTTAGAGGTAGATAAAGCTACCGTGAACCTGTCGCTGGAGAGCCTGTGGCAAGAGGGCTGGGTGTTCGACGCGGTGCAGGTTCAGGGACTTTACGTCCACGTCAAACGCCTGCCTGGCGACAAATTCAATTTCTCGGACATGATCATCAGCGCACCGGATGAACCGGTCGCCGCAGAAACTCCGGGCCCCATGCCCGGCCTGACCATACACGAGCTGGACTTTCACTCACAGATGATCGTGATCACCGATGAGACCCGGGAGACACCTTACACCACCCACTGGGACGGCCTGGCCATTCGTGTCCTGGACCTGTCTACAGTCATAGCAGACGGGCGACCCTACAGCATCGATGTCCATGGCGAGGCAGGCGGCAGTTTGCACTGGGAGGGTAACCTGTCAATCCCCGCTGGCCGCAGCGAAGGTCGCCTGGTACTGGCAAACCTGAACCTCAGGACATTCTGGCGCTTCGCGGAGCCCTGGGTCCAGTTCGAGCTGAAAGACGGCCGCCTCAACGCCGAGGCCGGGTATGAACTGGACTGGAGTGGCGTATTCGCGTTTCAATTCACCGACGCCAGCGTCAATGTATCTGCGATCGACATAGTACCCAAAACAGGCGTAGAGTTGCCCGATACCGCGCTTGTACTCAAGGATTTCACCGTCGATGGAATTACCGCCGATAGCCAGAAACAACACGCCGTTATTGATTCGATCAGCGTGGGTGGGCTGGCCGTAGCCGGCTGGAGTGAGGGGACACAAGTCAGCCTGGCGGAGCTGTTCGCTGTGAAACTCCCCTCCGGTCCAGCCGGGGAAGAAGAACAGGAATCCGACGGTGATGGCGATGAGGCTGGCTGGACAGCCGAAATCAAAACTATCCGCCTGCATGACAGCAGCCTTAACTGGCGCTCAGAATTCACCGATCCTCCGGTGCTTGAGGTAACGCCGATAGAGGCCGGCATTGATGAGTTTACCTGGCCCCTGTCCGGCGACAGCCCGCTGTCCCTGGAACTGATGGTCAACCAACAGTTGCATGTCGCGCTTGACGGCAGCCTGGCGCTGGCCAACGGCAGTGGCAACATCGGCTATGAACTGGAGGGGCTGCCACTGACCTGGTTCAACCCCAACCTGCCGAGCGCGCTCAAGGCGCAACTGACCGGTGGCCAGCTGCATGTTTCCGGGGAAGTGGTGTTGACCGACTATGCGCCCACCACGGTGCACCTGGATGGTGCGATAACGGATTTCTCCGGCAAGATAGTGGATGCCGAAACCGCCCTGACCAGCTGGGACACGGTGCGCTGGGAGGCGCTGGACGTCGATCTTGACCAGCACAGCGTCGCGATGAAAAAACTGTCGATAAACAACTTCTCCGGCCGCATACACATCAGGAAAGATGGCTCCATCAACGCCCAGAATGTATGGCAGGAAGAAGTCGGCGTAAAAGCGGGTGAGATCGCCGAAGACCTGTCTCTGGATGATAAGCCCTGGACGGTGAGCATACCGACCATACTGGTCACCGACAGTGAAATCGATTTTATGGACGAATCTCTACCCATCAAGTTCCGTACGGTCATCGGAGAACTCAACGGGGAGGTGCTGGGCATCAGCACGGAGCCCGGGGCAGAGACCAGGATCGATATGAACGGCTCGGTAGACGGCTACGCGCCGGTGGCACTAAAAGGTAGCGCCCAACCCTTCAGCGAGCCAATCGCGCTGGATCTAAGCCTCACATTTGACGGCGTGGATCTCGCTCTGCTCACGCCCTACTCCAGCACTTATGCCGGTTATGCCATCGATCGCGGCTTGCTCAACCTGCACCTTAAGTATGTGATACAGGATAATAAGATGCAGGGCCATAACGAGGTTCTGATCGACCAGCTGAAGCTGGGCGAGAAGGTCGATAGTGAAAAGGCCCTGGATATTCCCCTGAAACTGGGCCTGGCACTGCTGACTGACTCAAACGGTGTCATCGACATGAAAGTACCGGTTACGGGCAATATCGATGATCCGGAATTCGATGTGAGCAGCGTTATATTCGACGCTTTCCTCAATATCATCGTCAAGGCCGTGACCGCACCATTCAACCTGTTGGCCAACCTTGTCGGTAGCGAAGAAGACCTGCAGCGCGTGAATTTCGCCTCCGGTTCTGCGCAACTGAATGAATCGTCCAAAGCCAGGCTGGATCAACTCACCGCGGCTCTCTCCCAGCGCCCGGGGCTGACTCTGGTGATCACCGGCCGCCTCAATATCCCCACCGACCGCGAATACTTACAAAAAAACGCCCTGCAAGAGCAACTGGTCGCCGCGGGCTTGGCCCCGGGTGAACTCGACAGCAAGGGGCCAGCTTGGGAGAAGGCTATCGCTGAGCGCTACAAGTCACTATCGGCCAGTGCCGGGCAAGCGGCTGAAGCCACTCCGAGTGATCAGTACCTGATGGTGGTGCACGGTATCCAGATAGGCGACGCCCGGATGCTGGAGTTGGCAGAGCAGCGTGCCATCGCCGTCAAGAATTACCTGGTCAACGAGGCACAGTTGCAGGCCGACCGGGCAGTGGTCGAAAAGACCGTATTGAACGATGAGGCCAATATGTTCAGCGGCGTTGAACTGGGCATGGGCAACTAGTGTTAACAGGTCCTAGGGGGCGTAGAGTAACTGGCCGTCACAGTAGCGGCAGTGATAGCGGCCCGCACCACGCACAATCCGGTTGTGCCTGGTGCTCGATAGTTCGTGCAAACGGCAACCGCAGTGATAGGGATGGGTTCTCTGGCGACGCTGGGGAATACCCTCCAGGTCCAGATTGAAGGTCACCCCCGCATCAGCGCCAAACCTGGCCATCAACGCCTGCCACTGCTGACCGTGAGGCTTGACTGAGCGCCGACCGTACACCTCGTGCACGATGAAGTGCGCCACCTCATGGGGTACCGTGTCGCTCAGGTTTTCCTCAAAATACTTACCGAAAATCCACGGGTTGTAGCGAATGCAACGCTTGCGCCCCACTACCTTGAACATACCTGCGACGCGGCCGCGCAGGTCAAACAGCACTGGCGGCCGCTCAAAACCCCGGTCAAAAATTGATTCCGCCTGACAGATGAATTGCGCAGTCATCTCCTTCACCTGGCGTTGCTGCGAGTCCCCTATAGGCTCTACCACTGTTGTGCATTCCCCTTGTCTGGTTTAATCGGATTCGGCGCTGGCTGGACCAGGGGCAGTGATTCCCCTGCCACACGGCATACACCCTGCTACACTGCTAACGCCCGGTGGGTAGCATAGCGCGCAGCCCGGACCGGCTCAATTAATTCCACCAGGGTGTAAGCTTTGGTATATTAATTTGTTGCCAGAAGTCCTTGCTGTGCACGCACCCGAAGCACAAAATCTGGCACGGCTTACAGGCTCCAACAGTCACAACAAAGAAAACGATATGACCACACAACAACTCGACACCAAAACACTCGGCAACTACCTGGCCGAACACATTGCCGGTTTCAGTGGCCCGCTAAGCGCGGAAAAGTTCGCCGGCGGCCAATCCAACCCGACCTTCAAACTGACCGCGGGCAATCAGGCCTACGTCCTGCGGCGCAAGCCACCGGGCGAGCTGCTCAAATCAGCCCATGCGGTAGACCGGGAATTTCGCGTCATCAGCGCACTGCGGGACACAGACGTACCGGTTCCAAAAACCTACCTGTTGTGCGAGGACGAAGCGGTCATCGGCTCCATGTTTTACGTCATGGAATACATGGAAGGGCGCATACTGTGGGACCCTCTATTGCCAGAGGCAGCCGATAACGAGGAGCGCAGCGCCATCTACGACGCCATGAACCAGACCATGGCGGCGCTGCACAACGTGAATGTGGACGCCGTGGGCCTGGCCGATTTCGGCCGACCCGGCAACTATTTCGAACGGCAACTGGGCCGCTGGAGCAAACAGTACCGGGCCTCACAAACCCGGCGTATCGAGGCCATGGAGACACTAATGCCCTGGCTGGTGGCCAATATGCCCGCGGATGATGGCGCCATTAGCCTGGTTCACGGAGACTACCGGCTGGATAATATGATGTTTCATCCCACCGAGCCCCGGGTTATCGCCCTGCTGGACTGGGAACTCTCCACCATAGGACACCCCCTGGCCGACCTGGCCAACCAGTGCATGGCCTGGATGCTGCCGCGCGAAGGCAGAATCAAAGGCCTGGCGGGGATCGACCGCCATTCCCTGGGCATTCCGACGGATGAAGCTTACATCGCCCGCTATTGTGAGCGCACGGGTCGCGACGGTATTGATAACTGGAATTTCTACATGATTTTTTCACTTTTTCGCCTGGCAGCAATTCTTCAGGGCATTGTGAAGCGCGCCCAGATAGGTACCGCATCCAACGCCGAGGCTGATAGCAGCGGCGACACGGTGGGCCAATTGGCCGAAATGGCGGTGCAATTGATCGACTGACACCCCGCCCGCAGCATCAGTGGGCGGGGGATTTTTTTCAATAATCTCTCAAAGGAGCACGACAATGTCCAACGAAGTACTGGTAGATGTAGCTGACGGCATCATGACCGTTACCCTGAACCGACCCGAGGCAAAAAACGCCGCGAACAAGGCCCTGGCCGATGGCGTTGCCGCCGCCATGGATGAACTGGACAGCAACGATGAAATCCGCGTTGCCATTATCACCGGCGCCGGGGGTACCTTTTGTTCCGGCATGGATCTGAAGGCCTTTGTAACCGGCGAACTGCCTATAGTGGAGGGCCGCGGTTTCGCCGGTCTGACTGAATGCTCGCCACGCAAACCCTTGATAGCCGCTATCGAGGGCTACGCCCTGGCTGGCGGTCTGGAACTGGCCATTTCCTGTGACTTGATCGTCACCGGAGACAATGCCAAATTCGGCATACCGGAGGTGAAGCGGGGCCTGGCAGCCGCCGCCGGTGGCCTGATGAAACTGCCCAGGCAAATCCCCTCACGCCTGGCCATGGAACTGGCCCTGACCGGCGATTTCATCTCCGCCCAGCGCGCCTTTGAAATCGGCCTGGTCAACGAAGTCGTACCGGCGGGTACCGCACTGGACGCGGCCAAGGCCCTGGCCGCCAGAATTGTCGCCAACGGGCCGCTGGCGGTAGCTGCCAGTAAGCAGGTTGTGCTGCAATCCGGTGACTGGTCCGACGACGAAATGTGGCAGAAACAGCAGGAAATCGTCTCTCCCGTGTTCGTCAGTGCAGACGCCATCGAGGGCTCTACCGCGTTCGCCGAGAAACGCGCCCCCAACTGGACAGGAAAATAAGGAGCAAGTAAATGTCAGAAGCATGGATTATCGACGCCTGTCGCACCCCCCGCGGCATTGGCAAGAAGGGCAAAGGCGCCCTGGCGGAGCAGCACCCGCAACACCTGGGTGCCACAGTGCTCAAGGCCATTGCTGAACGCAATGATCTGAATACGGCGGAAGTGGGCGATGTTATCTTCGGCACCAGTTCCCAACGCGGACGCCAGAGCGGCGACCTGGCGCGTATGGCGGCACTGGAGGCGGGTTACGACATTCGCTCCAGTGGTATGACCCTGGATCGCTTCTGCGGCTCTGGTATCTCCTCGGTAAGCCTGGCGGCCATGAATATCATGTCCGGCTCCGAAGACCTGGTAATCGGCGGCGGTGCGGAGATGATGTCCACCTACGGCGAGGACGGCGCCGCCCCAAACCCCTTCATGGACAACGGCAACCTGCTGCTGCGTGAGATGCACCCGCAACCGCATCAGGGTGTCTGCGCCGATGCGATCGCCACCCTGGAGGGTATTGAGCGCGAGGCACTGGATGCCCTGGCTTACGAATCCCAGCAGCGCGCGGCCAATGCTATCGCCAACGGGCATTTCGACAAGAGCCTGGTGCCGGTCTATTCGGTGGACGGCTCCCTGGCCCTGGACAAGGAAGAATTCCCCCGCCCCCAAACCACGCTGGCAGGCCTGGCCGAGCTGAAGCCATCCTTTGCCCCGATAGCGGATTATCCCTTGGATGAGGCCGGCACAACCTACCGCAACATGGTATTGCAAAAGTACCCCGGACTCGAAATCTCCCATGTGCATCACGCGGGCAACTCCTCAGGTGTCGTGGACGGCGCCGGCGCGGTGCTGCTGGCCTCACCCGAATACGCCAAAGCTAACGGCATGAAGCCGCGCGCGCGCATTGTGGCAATGTGCAATATGGGCGACTGCCCTACCCTGATGCTGAACGCACCGGTACCCGCGGCAAAGAGGGTACTGGAAAAAGCCGGCCTGTCCGTGTCTGATATCGACCTGTTCGAAATCAACGAGGCCTTTGCGGTAGTGGCGGAAAAATTTATTCGCGACCTGGATCTGGACCGCGACAAGGTCAACGTCAATGGCGGCGCCATGGCCCTGGGTCACCCCATCGGCGCCACCGGCTCCCTGCTGATCGGCACGGTACTGGATGAACTGGAGCGTCGTGATCAGCAATTCGGACTGGTCACCATGTGCGCGGGGGGCGGTATGGCCCCGGCTATCGTAATCGAGCGGATCTAACCCCGCTCGATTTGGTTAAGCGGTCGCCCGGGCCGCTTTCTTCCTCTTTGACCCGTTGTGATTACGCAGGTACTGCTCTTCATAATCGCGGACAATTTTGTCCAGCGTACGGCTGATCCGGGTCTGGTTCCTGATCATATCAATCTTGCGCCAGGCAGAGCGCTCCCCGGACGACACCAGTTTCATCACTTCATCTGTAGACAGGCGAGCCAACAATTTGAATGGGTTGTGAAAGCGATTGCGTGGGAGGATATTAATGTCGCCGACATAATCCTGGTTAACGACGGAAATCAGTGTGTTGGCAACCTGGGAAAAAGCTGTGTCCCTGCTGAGCGGCTTGTGGAGTATCGCGGCACCGGCATTCAGCCATTCCCTGGCGGTCTGCCTGACCGTGTTCTTCAGGATAGCCACTGTGCCCCGGTGATGTTTAGTGTCCGTAACAAAGGGCAGTACCGCCGGGTTGGCCTGGCTGACAATATAGTGATTAACACCGTACAGACGTGCCAGGCGCTTGGTCGGCAGGTCGTCACTGACAGAACCGTCCACCCACTTTCGCGATGGCAGGTAAGGCTGGCGGTCGCCCCACTTATCCCGCGCTTCCAGCGTCACCGCCGGGTACAGGCCCGGCACCGCCGCGGAGGCCATAACGGACTTTTGGATCAGCACATTGGGAGAGGTAATGGCATTTAACAAACGCGAAGTCTGATGCGTCTCCACCGGTGCGACGGAGATGTTGAGCATTCTACCGGTACGCTCAAAGGCCTCCTGAAAGGTCATATCCGGTATCAGGCGCTCGATCATTTCCTGTACCTCATCTATTGCCAGCATTTTCGGCCGCAAACCGCCAAGTGAGCCGATCAGTCCGGTTTCATGCTCAATTTCCTGGACCAGGTATTCCGGTGTAAAAATTTCACTCAACTCGTCGTCAGAGTGTGTGCATAGCAGGCTGCCCACCACGGAGCCACCACTGGCCCCGGACATGATATTGGGCAGTAAACCCTGCCCCCACAGGGCTTTCACCACGCCGACGTGAAAGTACAACAACATACCGGAACCGCTCATCATCAGCGCCGACCGGCCAAAACAATGATTAGCACGCCGAAAGAACTCGAGCTTCTCCTCGAAACTGATGTCATCCACCGCGGGGCTGGCCAGCAGTTCCAGTGCGTCGACAATTTCATCGACATAGTCGACGATCAGCTGCTTGGTGCCCGACATGGCCCGCTCATACAGCGATGACTTGCCCATCCCACCCATGTTGCCGTGAATACCCTCGTTCAGGGTAAACAGCAGCCCGCGGTTGTCGTGCCTGGCGCGCAGGGATTGCAGGCTGTCCAGGCGAATCCGGATGGAGACATTATCGTATTGGGTGGATGAATCGTTGCTGCGCCAGCGGTCAAAGCCCTTCGCTCTATCGTAGTCCTGGGCAGCCTCGCGCCATTCGTCATAACTTGCGGCCAGTTCCATGGCTTTTTCCAGTTTGCGGGTTCCCAATATCATCGCTTGAACATCCTTATTGAATACTCTGCCATTTTGCTGTGCTCATCCTTCCTAATGTACCCGCTGTGCCGGCAAATCACACTCTTGACATTCAACGTAAATAACGCTCAGCAACGCTGGACTCAATTACTGGCTCGCAGTTGGGAAATACCTCTGATGACCCACCGCGTGGGTCCCGCAAACTCTCCAGAAACTACATCAGGTTGCGCGATTAGCATTTCAGCAACTAACACCTATACTTGATGGACGCAGGAAAATCATAACAATGGCAAAGGATACTCTATGCGTTTAATGGATACGGCTCGTCTTACGCTGATTTTTACCCTGTTACTCTTTTCGACCGGCACTCGGGTCGCGATGTAATGGACCTGATGCGAGCACTGGCCAAGGAGCAGGGAGTGACTGTTATTATTGTTACTCACGACAATCGCATCCTGGACGTTGCCGATCGTATTCTGCATCTTGAGGACGGCCGGGTACAATCCCTGAGCGGCGCCATAGCCGAAAATGCCAGTCAGCTGCTGACACTGCTGGAGCGTCACGACCCGGACAGGTCACATTTCATATCTGCCTTCTCGCACGCCCTGGCCAGAGTCGCCTATGCCGACAAGTCTATCAATGACGAAGAACGCAAAGTGATGCGCAACGTGCTGCGCGATGCTTCCGGCCTGTCAGAGCCGGAGGTCGACCTTGTCG
>PVMK01156899.1_pt1 | contig 46933 bp, 39 predicted proteins | sample 1853481 | NCBI WGS metagenome assembly PVMK01 (sample SAMN08533507, study PRJNA380276) | Marine sediment metagenome, whole genome shotgun sequencing project.
TTCTTAACCTGACGGGTTCGATGTAGGCGGGTTTTTCTGACGCGTCCGAGTGGGCGTCTCCCGTAGTTGACGTCCGGGGTCGGACCAACGCAAGTCATTAGTTACGATCGCCCGTGCTGAAAGAAAAATCACGTTGACCCGGTTTCAATCGCCCGCTGGGCGGGCTCCTACAATTCTTATTAGAATCTGTAGGAGCCCGCCCAGCGGGCGATATGCGTTAAGGATGGAATTTCGTGCAGCAGCATTGGAGAGCGGCTGGTGCCGGGCACCACTTAATTGACTTGTTCGAAATAATTGGTGCCGGTTCAGTTGCTCAGCCTGTACCTTGCAACGCTCCACCAGCATCAACTGCAATTTGTCGATAAAAAGCAGGGCTTCGAGTCTGGCTCACGTTGCGGCCTTGAGCGCAATATCGGGGCAGGCACGTCGCATCCTTCATTGACCGGGGCATCCACTGGCAAATTGACATCGTTGTACTATATAAAGTACATTGTACCGTGTGAGATACAGTACTGCGGTTGAAAAAACTCCCGGCTGCGTTTTTCGCAACAGGGAACGGCAACAGGCCTGTAAGGGAGTGGTTGTACAGTCTGGACGAAGAAGACCGTCGCCTGATCGGCGTCGACATTGCGACGGCGGAATTCGCCTGGCCAGTGGGAATGCCACTGTGTCGAGCAATGGGTAATGGCCTGTGGGAAATCCGCTCATCAATCAGCAAGGGTCGTATCGCCAGGGTCATCTTTGCTGTGGCAGATGAGCAGATGATATTGCTGCATGGCTTCGTGAAGAAATCTCGCAAAACACGAAAATCGGACCTGGAGCTCGCGCTGCAGCGCAAGAAGGAAATAACACCATGAGTAAGAAAAAAGGTCAGGTCGGTGAATCCTTCGCGGAATACCTGCAAGAGCAGGGCACATTGGCGGAGACGACTGCCATCGCTGTTAAACGCGTCCTGGCCTGGCAATTGCAGCAGGCCATGACTGAGCAGCAGATCAGCAAGAACCAGATGGCGAAGGCGATGCAGACGAGCCGTAGCCAACTGGACCGGATTCTGGATCCGGATAACGACAGCATCCAGCTCGCGACCCTACTGCATGCCGCGCGTGTACTTGGCCGTGAGCTACGTATAGAGCTTGTTTGATGACCATCGGTGCCGTGACCATCGGTGCCGGGCACCACTTAATTCACTTATTGGCGCCACCTTCGCAGATGGCCGATTACGCGCGTTGTTCCGGGTTAATTGGCGGGCGCAGGAGCCAGGCGACAAAACTCTGAAAAAAACCCTGATTTGCGAGTAGTCCCAGCAAGTGCAGGGCTGCACAATGAATGTGCGTCTGGCACCCTTGTCTATGCAAATCCTGCCAGATGAATTAGCTCCCGCACAACAGGAATTATTTGGTTGATCTGTTGGTATTATGTATCTATGCGCTTGGTGTACTACGTGACACGTAGTACACTCTATGCATGATCAAGTCCTGGGCCTCGCGGGCCGGCCAACGATTCTATGAGCAGGGCAAAATCGCAAAGTTTCGCGGTCTGGATATTGAGGCGGCGGAGGTCCTGCTTGCGGCTCTCGATGCGGCAACATCGGTCAAGGACCTGAGCCCTTTGAAGAGTGTAGGGTTGCACAAACTTTCCGGTACCCGGAAGGGCCAGTGGGCCATGACAGTTAATGGCCGGTGGCGGATTTGTTTTTTGTTTAGCAAAGGCGACGCCTACGACGTCGAAATTGTCGATTACCATAAAGGTTAACTACGTAATGAACCCTGTTCATCCTGGCCGTGTATTGAAACGGGAGCTTGCAGCTCGTGAGCTATCGGCAAACAAGCTGGCATTGGCGCTGCGTGTGCCTTCAGGGCGCATTACGTCGATACTCAACAGCAAACGGGCGGTAACACCGGAAACGGCGCTACGCTTAGGCCGATACTTTGGTAACAGTCCGCAGTTCTGGATGAATCTGCAGACGCGTTACGATCTCATCAAGACCGAGAACGAGATGGGCAGGCGAATCGAATCAGAGGTTGTACACGCCGCGTGATCTGTCGGTGCCGGGCACTACTTAATTGACTTGTTTGTGCCAGTAACTGGTGCCGGGCACCACTTAATTGACTTATTTGGCGGACAAATGAAGATCTCCAATTGGGTCCGAGAAGACCGTGACTGGCACCGAATAAGCGCTGTGCCGGGGAATTAAGGCAGGGTGTCGCTCACGCGAACATAGCGGGCTGGAGGCCTGTGCCGGTGTCACGCACCGAAAATCCGAAACTATCCCAATTTTGATCGTATCAATATGATCCGTAGCAGCGCATTGTCGAGCTGATTTCGACAGTGATCTTGCCCGCGGGCGTAATGGCTTTGACTGCATTCGTGCCTGTCCGAACAAGTGCATTGCTGGAGAAGATTCAGTAGCTCGCCCGAAGGATGCATAGAAATTGTCATCATATGATGTTAATAATGATGCTCTTGAATGCGGGAGATGCCGGTATGAGAACTACCCTGAATATCGATGATGATTTGCTAAGCGAGGCTCAGCGCATGACTGGCGTGACCGAAAAGACGGCACTGGTGCGGGAAGGACTGCGGGCACTGATCGAACGGGAGAGTGCACGTCGCCTGGCTCGTCTGGGCAGTAGCGATTCGCAGCTGCAGCCCATCTCCCGGCGGAAGTCTTGATCGGCATGATCCTGGTCGATACGTCCGTCTGGGTAGATCACCTGCGTCGTGGAGAGGAGGGTCTCAGCGCGCTGCTCAACGGTGGCCAGGTGTTGTCTCACTCGTTCGTGATTGGCGAACTGGCTTGCGGAAATCTACGCAACCGGGCTGAAGTGCTGGACCTGCTGCAGAAGTTGCCGCAGGCGCCGCTTGCTTCGCAGGAAGAGGTTTTGTTTTTTGTACAGAGCAATGCATTGATGGGGCAGGGCATCGGGTTCGTCGATGCTCATCTGTTGGCATCCGCCGCATTAGCCGGCGCCTCGCGCATCTGGTCGTATGACAAAAGCCTTACGCGGGTCGCCAGCGACCTGCAGCTTGATTATCAAGCGTGACACTTCTTCTATTGGTGCCAGACACCTCCTAATTGACCAGGCATAAGCGGATTTGTAGTCGGTGCCGGTGTTCACTCGTTTGTCGGTGCCGGGCACCACTTACAGCGATCGGCGACTGTTTCGGGTGTCGGCGTTGGTGTTCATTTCTTAGCCCATGCAAAATAGCGTCGACCGTATTTCACCATCGCACCGAAAATGATCCAGACAGCCACAGGCATCGACACGGTCGCCTTGAGTCGCCCATGAAACAGTGCTATCTATCGCAGGTCGCGAAATGGGGAGATTGCACATGAATAAAACGCTGTTGTCGTTGATCGCAATGCTGGTTTTATCGGTCAATATTGTGTGGGCCGGGGATTATCCGCGCAACGAGTCGGTGTACGTAACGATGCGTGATGGTGTGCAGATCGCGGTCGACATCTGGTTACCGACGGATCTCGATGACACGGCAACGATTCCCACGCTGATCCATGCGACGCGCTACTGGCGTGCCAGGCAGAATGTCGCCGCTGGGTATGAGAACGATAATAATTTTGCTGAAGCCGAGCAGGTTAACAAGGAAGGTTATGCGCTGGTGCTGGTGGATGCGCGGGGCAGCGGTGCATCATTCGGTACGCGACCTTATGAAATGAATGTTGCTGAGGCGACGGACTATGGCGAGATCGTCGACTGGATCATCGCGCAACCCTGGTCCAATCAAAATGTGGGTGCCTACGGCGTCTCCTATGCCGGCAACACGGCCGAGATGCTGGCGATCAACAAGCATCCGGCGGTCAAGGCGATTGCACCACTGTTTAATGATTTCGATAACTTCGGTCACCTGATATTTCCCGGTGGGCTCCTGACTGTCGGCTTCCTGGAGCGCTGGGGCAACCGGGTACACGCCCGGGACGAGAACGATATCTGTGGCACTGATGAGGTCACTGGAGCCGATTGTGAGGCGCTGAAGAGCACCTGGCTTGGCGTCAAACCTGTTGATTCAGATGCGGATGGCAGGATACTCGCACAGCACTCGCCGAGCACGAAGCCAACATCCATCCTTTCAAAGCGGCACTGATTTATGAATACCGGGATGACCCCTGGGGCGGCGAAGGCGGCGTGCGCAACGTAGGCTACCTGCGCAGTCCGGCCGGGCATCTGCCCGACATCGAGACATCCGGTGTCGCCATGTTTATTCGGGCGGGCTGGCAGGATGCCGCAACCGTTAACGGCACATTGGGACGCTACATGACCATCAGCAATCCGCAGCAGGTATTCATAGGTCCCTGGGATCATGGCGCGAGCAATGATGCCGACCCGTTTCATGCGGTTGATACACCGGTCGCACCAACCGAGGAGCAGCAATTTGATGAGATGATCGCGTTCTTCGATAAATTCCTGAAGGAGGGCGGTGATGCAACTGTTGAATCCAGCATTACCTATTACACGCTGGGCGCAGACCGCTGGTCGACGACCAATGTGTGGCCGCCGGCTGGATTTGAAAACGAAAACTGGTATTTCTCAGCTGATGGAGAACTGACCACGGCAGAGCCGCAGGGTTCTTCGGGCGCGGACGATTACACGGTTGATTTTACAGCGTCCACCGGGCGGCATAATCGCTGGTACACGAATAATGGCTCAGGCGACGTTGTGTATCCCGATCGCGCCGGAGAGGACAGGAAGCTCCTTACCTTCACCAGCGACCCGTTTGCACAAGACACCGAGATCACGGGGCATCCGATCGTTACATTGTTTGTGAGATCAACACAGTCAGATGGCGCGTTCCTCGTCTACCTGGAGGATGTTGCCACTGATGGCAAGGTGACCTACATCACCGAGGGGCAGCTCAGGGGCGTCATGCGGCGTGAAACAGATACGCCACCTCCCTATAAAAAGCCCGGACCGCATCGCAGTGAACTGCGGGCCGATGCGCTGCCACTGGTTCCGGGTGAGGTCGCCGAGTTGTCATTCGAGCTCTGGGCAACCTCGGTGCTAATCAGGGAAGGACATAGCCTGCGTATCGCCGTCGCGGGCGCCGACAAAGACTCATTCCTGCGCTACCCGCGAAACGGTGAGGTGCCGACGATCACTGTCGAGAGGAACAGCGTGTATTCCTCGCATGTCAGTATTCCGGTTAGACGGTGAGGGATGTTGGTGCCGGGATTAACCGGTTTACTTATATGCGCTGTCTCCACTCGTTAGCTCATGGGACTGCAGTGATGTCAGGTATGCTTTACCATTAATTATCTGCGACCAGCTTCGAAATCCCGATGAATAAGAACAATCTGCGGACGTGGCAAACGTCGTTGCGGCGCCTGTGGCTGGACCGGAATTCAGTTTTTGCTACTCACTGTGTTTACTCGGTGCTTGGTTTTGTATTGTTCGCGCCGTTGCTCAGCCTTGTTGGCTGGTTGTTGTTAAAGCTTGCGGACGAACCAGCGATCTCTGATCAGGATATCGCCTGGTTCCTGTTGTCATTGCCCGGCATGCTCGCGTTGATCCTCTTTGCGACGTTGCTGGTTACCATTCTTGGATTCGAACTGGCGACGTTGATGACGCTGGGTGCAGGCACGCTACATGGCAGGCGACTCGGTACGCTGGATGCCTTGCGTTTCACGGCTGCAAAAGCCCGGCATATCCTGTCTTTTGCCCTGCGGCTCGTTATCCGGATGCTACTGCTGACATTACCCTTCCTGGTTGTCGCCGCTGCTATAGCCTGGTCGCTGCTGAGCGAATTCGACATCAACTATTACCTTAGCGAGCAACCGCCGAATTTCTGGATCGCCGTTGTTGTTATCGGCTTGCTGTTGCTGGCCATGCTCGCGCTGCTGACTCACAAGCTGGTGGGCTGGTCGACGGCATTGCCGCTGGTAATCTTTGCCGAAGTTTCGCCGGCGCGGTCGTTCGTTGAAAGTAACGTCATTACTCGCGGCAAACGAAGTGAAATACTCTATGTGCTGGGGCTCTGGGGCCTGCTGGCATTTCTGCTGGGGCTATTGGTTCTCGGTATTGTGCAGCAGCTCGGCGCATGGACCGTGCCCGCTTTTTACGGATCCATCAAGTTGCTGGTGCCGGTGCTGGGTGGCTTTGTGGCGCTGTGGGTTTTTGGCAATTTTCTGGTGACGGTTTTCACGTCGGGAAGTTTCGCTTATGTGCTGGTGAGTCTTTACGATAATTACGGGCCTGATATTAGTGAACCTGACCTGCAGGGCCTGCAACAACGTAAGAGTTCTCAGGGCTGGCGTCTTACCGCAGGACGGCTCGCGGTGGCGCTGCCAGTAGCGGCTGTTGTAGCGGCGCTGATGGGTTACTGGTTGCTGCAGGGCATGCAGGTCCAGGATGAGGTCAAGGTAATCGCTCACCGGGGTGCCGCGGGCGCGGCACCGGAAAACACGCTCGCCTCGATTCGCCGCGCGAACGCGGATGGCACCGACTGGGTCGAGATCGATGTCCAGGAAACTGCCGATGGTGAAGTCGTCGTGATCCACGACAGTGATTTCATGAAGCTCGCCGGCAATCCTCTGAAAGTATGGGAAGGCGCACTCGCACAAGTCCAGGGCATCGATATTGGCAGCTGGTTTGCACCGGAATATTCGAGCGAACGGGTGCCGACGTTGCGTGAGGTCCTGGCGGAAGTTGCGGGCAAGTCACGGCTTGTTATCGAGCTAAAGTATTACGGTCATGATCAGCAACTTGAACAACGTGTCGTTGATATCGTGGAACAGGCGGGCATGGTCGATGACGTCGCCATCATGTCGCTCAAGTACGAGGGCATTCAGAAGATTCGTAAACTGCGGCCGGACTGGACCATCGGTTTGTTAGCTGTAAAGGCGCTGGGCAACCTGACCAGGCTCGACGTCGACTTTCTGGCCGTTAATACGGGCATGGCGACGCCGGGCTTCGTGCGACGGGCGCAGGACAGTGGCAAACAGGTTTGGGTCTGGACCATTAACGATGCTGTGACCATGTCACGTGTGATGTCACTGGGTGTTAACGGGATCATTACTGATGAACCGGCCCTGGCTAGAGAGGTCATGGAGCAGCGCGCCGAGCTAGGATCAGTGGAACGTTTGTTGGTGCACACGGCGGTGCTGTTTGGGCGGCCGGTGCCGGTGCGTGAGTATCGGGATGAGTCGCCCTAGAATAGACCGGAACCGTAGTTCAAATGACTTTATGATCGAATATGTAAACAAGTGAACATCGGTACCGTTGTCTCCGGCACCATTGTCGAAATCTATGTCGAACGAAGAATGCAAAACAGCGATAATCGCCAGTCAGTTTCCTGAGACTTATGAGACTTTCGTAATCCGTGAGCTTAATGCTCTGGCGGATGGCGGCTTTCCTATGCGAATTTATTCGTTAAAGAAATGCCGCGACCGAATCCGTCATCCGGAGGCGGAAGCGCTGGCTGGTATGACGACTACACTCGCGTGGGATGATCCGCGGGTCTGGTTGCGTGCCCTTGTAGGGTTCTTCCACTTTCCCATTGCAGCAATTAAATCTTTGGGCTGGGTTATTCGTTATGAGCGGGGTTCTTTGCTTAGCTTTGCCAAGGCTTTGATCATCTGGATGCAGTCGTTAGCCCTTGCGCGACAAATGCAAAAGGATGGAATCGGGCATATTCATGCGCACTGGGCCACCATGCCAACCACGGCGGCGGTCATTATTGCTCGCCTGCTCAATATTCCTTTCAGTTTTACTGCGCATGCCTGGGATATTTTTGTCCGAAATCCGTCTTTGCAAAGGAAGGTGTTTCTGGCTAAAGCGGTGGTTACCTGCACCGAATTCAATCGAAATGCGCTGGCGGAGATGTGTCCCCGGGAGGCCGACAAGATTTTCCTGAATTATCATGGCGTGCATGTCGCGAAATTCTCGAAAAAAGAGTCACAGGCAAACAGTGCGGGTGGCGAGCCATTAGCTCGGACGAATGGTGAGTCGCCGCACGCGGGGCAACCGCCTTTGTTCCTCAGTATCGGCCGGTATGTGGAGCAGAAGGGCTACGCGGATCTGATCGCCGCATACGAAATGCTTAAAGGCAGGGGCGTTGCGTTTCGCGCGATTATTGTGGGGGAAGGACCACTCAGGAAAAACATCGAAAAGCAGATCAGTGCTGCCGGGTTGGAAAGTTACGTGCAACTGACCAGCGGTATGTCCCAACAGGAACTGATAAAACTTTATCGGCAGGCATTCGCGTTTGTGCTGCCGTGTGTCATAGCCGAAAACGGCGATCGTGATGGCATACCAAATGTGATTCTTGAGGCGATGGCGGCAGGGTTACCGGTGGTTTCTACAACCGTGTCAGGCGTACCTGAGGCCGTGCTGGACCAACAAACGGGAGTGTGCGTTAGCCCGCATGCACCAGATCAACTGGCCGACGCGTTAGCGTCCCTGGTTCTGGATGAGGGATCAGCGCAAGAGATGGGTGATCAGGCTGGTCAGCTTGCAGATGACAAGTTTTCCGACATTACTCACCTTGAGAACCTGGTCCGCCTGATGACGAAAATCGTTTCGTCGCAGTGGCGAAGTACGCCGCTCAAAGTAGCTCAGCTGATTTGGTCACTGGAAGTTGGCGGTGCCGAACGGGTGGTCGTGACGCTGGCCGGGAACATGGACCGTGAAAAATATCGGCCTATTGTGATCTGCCAGAACCAGGAAGGCCATCTGGCAAAGCAACTCAAGGCCAGCGGCGTACCGGTCATTGCGTTGCATAAGAAGCCCGGGTTGGACCTGGGGATGCTGCGAAAGTTGATTCGTGTATTACGCGAAGAGCGTGTTGATATCTTGCACACGCATTTATTCGGTTCGGCGTTCTGGGGTCGCCTGGCAGGTCGATTGGCGGGAGTCCGCTGCATTTTCGTTCATGAGCACGGCATGCAGCCCTGGCGTAGTTCATGGCATTTCCTCGTGGACCGCGTGCTGTCTGGTGCAGCAAGTCGTTACCTCTTCGCCTCGGAAAAAGTTCGCGATACCTATATCCGGAAAACGGGAGTTTCGGCAGACAAATGCGTGCTTGTGCCGAACGGTGTGCCGTGCGCAGTGATTGACGGACAAAGAGAGAAGTTCCGGGCTGAAAATGGCTGGATCGACACAGACCGGATTATTGTCAGTATCGGCCGGCTATCGAAAGAAAAAGGACATGCAGATTTAGTAAGGGCGTTTGCCGATGTGCACAGCGCGCATGCAGATACGCGGCTGGTCCTGATAGGAGGCGGGCCAGAACGTAATTCGCTCGAATCATTGGTGAAAGAGTGTCAACTTGACAGCGCGGTATTTTTTGCAGGGACGCAGGACGACGTACAACCGTGGCTGGCCGGTACCGATATCTACGTGCAGCCATCGATTCGCGAAGGATTGTCGTTGGCTGTGCTGGAGGCCATGGGTGCGGCTTTGCCAGTCATTGCGACACGGGTAGGGGATATTGAAAAGGTCATCGAAGATGGCCGGAGCGGCTACCTGGTAGAGCCGGGTGATAACAAGGCACTCTCGGTTTGCATTCAGCAGGTGCTCGCTAACTTGAAGGAGCTTGACACGCTGCGACAAGCGGCTCAGTCGATCGTACGCGATCGGTATTCGCAAAATGCCATGGTGCGTTTTGTGGAAAGGCTATATGACGAACAGGCAATCGGCAGCAGAAAATAGTCATGCTACGATCGATTTAACAAAATGTAGAATAAGGTTACGACGACCCCATTGTTATCGTCGTCCCGTTTTCCTTTTGCATCGTAAGTTCATTTACGAATTCATCAAACGACGCGCCTTGGAAAGCGAGTAAGATTATTGAGTTGCTGAAGCGTAACGATCTGACACCGGTCAGAGTTTGTGATGTTGGCTGTCGTGCGGGTGAAATCCTGGTTCAATTACAGCAGCACCTGGGAGTTGGCGCCAAGCTGCACGGCTACGACATTTCGCTTGGCACTAAAATTAATGGCGTGTATGCGACCGAACTACAATATTATGGTTCTTGCTGAACGCCGTGGGGCTTCCGGGTCAACGGTGGCGTAATCGTGGATACGGGCCGTATCGAACTCGCCCGCTGGGCGGGCTCCTACGACTCTTAAAAGTATCTGTAGGAGCCCGCCCTGCGGGCGAGTGCGAGCCATAAAAAAGCAGAAATCCACTCAGCAAGGGCACCAAACCCGCCACTCCAACCTCGGGACTTCGCAACCGCCTATGCGTTCATCGCTGGTTCGTAATTGTATGATTCACTGCTGCGGTTGCCGGAATTCAGAATTCCGGCACATCGATCATCATCATCTCTGCGTCGATGCCACACGAACCCCAATCGCTGTTGTAGTAAACGCGGCGTAAATCTCTTGATGGCACCGCGTGCGGCTCTGTCCAGAAATCTGCCCCACAATTGTAGGTATGAGCCAGATTCAGTATGCGCGGGTTCGCGGCCAGCTCGACAGCGATCACTTTGTTACAAGCCCAACCCGGTTGTGCGCGACAATTATACGACGAAACCACTACCCAACCTGGTTTGTCGAACGCCTTGCCACTGACATGTAGTGACGTATCCGTGTTTTCCTGGAATATATTGAAAAGATTAGTGCGCTGAGCCGTCTGAACATCAACCATCATCAAGTCGCCGCTGTCAAAATTGATGATGACAAATGTATCGCGGCCCTGCGCATTGACGGCTATGTCACTATGTTCTGTTGTATCGTGTAATTGACGCGGGTTGCTAAAGTCGACGTCGTAGGCAATTGTTGCGAAATCAAATGAGGCAACGATCGCATTGCCGCTGGGCGTCATACTGACATGATCCAGATCTCCCAACTGGGCCCAGTCAGCGGCATCGAGTGTTCCAAGTATGGTATCTGTCGATATATCGACAGATACCATGCCGGCGAGATTTTCAAACCTGTCAAGAACAGCCCAGGCATAGCGCTTGCCATCGCGAGAAGGGGAGCCTTCGGCACCATCTGCTATAAAGCCTGAGCCACCTCCTTGCGCATCGACATCTGGCCAGGGCAGGCGCCCGGTAAGATCGATCAATACCGAACCGGCAGTTCCTGGTGGTCTGTCTATATCGAGTTCCCGCAGTTTTAGGGTTCCATCGAACGAGTTGCCACCGTCTGTGTATCGAATCCGCCGTGGATTCGTCGGATGCCATTGAATCTCGCTTTGGGGGCTCAATGACGGCAGGGCTCGGACCAGGGCCAGCGTTTGGCGATCGTAAATTCGATATTCCGCATTGCCGTGATAGCTCAGGAACAAAGTCGAATTGCTGTTTTCAGGTTGAATCCTCGAGTAAATATTTCGATTGAAGCGGGTCCCGGATGCATTGGTCATCTTACGGACTGTCAGCCCGTAGGCCGGGTCCACATAGCTATTCCCAAACGCGGGCTCAGTCTGCGTGGCACTCGGCGGCGTTGTATCTTTGCCTTCGACAAATCCCGTTCCCGATCCGCTTCTGGTGACCTGCAGTGTGTCAGTTCCCACGTTCCCCTGAACATCCTGCGCCGTGACTGTAAACGAATTACTGCCGGCCGCAACGTTGATCTCTGGCGTCGACCACGAAGATGTGCCGTTGGCAGTACCAGAATCACCCGCCGTGTTCGACCAACTTACATCGGTAATTGCACCATTTCCTGATGTTGCGATGCCTGCCAGTAGGACCGTGCTGTTATTGGTGGAGAACGTCTCTGATGTAGTTGGTGACTGAATGGTTACGGCCACACCGGCCGAGGTTACTGAAACTATGATGTTGTCTTCGCTTTCATTTCCTGCGCTGTCTACCGCGGTCACAATAATCTGGTTGTCACCATTTGACAGGGCTATTGAGTCGACTTGCCAGTTATTGGTGCCGACCGCATCACCTGACTGACCATTATCGGATTCCCAGGAAACACCGGTTACAGCGACATTATCGCTCGCTACGCCTGCTATAGAGATGGAATTAGAATTGGTGGTGAAGTTCGGATCGCTGGTTGGCGAATTTATCGATATCGAGGGTGGTACAGAATCATTTGACGGGTTAACGGATACTGTAACAATAATGCTATCCACGCCTTCATTGCCGGCGCTGTCTACCGCGATAACAAAGATCTGGTTATCGCCCTCTGTCAATGCAATAGAGTCGACTCGCCAGTCAGTGATTCCGGTCGCTGTGCCGGACTGTCCATCATCGGTTTCCCAAAAAACTTCGGTTACAGCGACGTTATCACTCGATACGCCAGCTATAGAGATGGTATTGGAGTCCGTGGCGAAGTTTGTATCGCTGGTTGGCGAGTTTATCGATATCGAGGGTGGTACAGAATCAATTGGCGGATTATTGGGCGGCGATCCGCCGTCGCTGCCGCTGTTGCACGCGCCGAGGATCATGAGTATGTGCAGCAGTACCGCGAACTTAAATTGTTTCACAACGGGCTCGCTTTCTTATTATGGTAATTACTTTTAGTTTATCCCTCTGAATGTTGAGCGACAATGTAGTTATGTAAACACGCGTGAATTAATACGATGCTTGTTATTCGATAATCATATTTACTTTGTGTCGCCGATTGGAGGAAGCGCTATTTGACAGGCTTCCGCATCCTCCGCACAGCTGCCCCAATTGCTGTTGAAATAAACACGGGTCAGGTCTCGATTCGGACCGCGTGTGGCTCAAGGTCCAGGGTAGCCAGAATCGTGTCCGTTTCCAGGTAGTAGCTCACCAGGCCAACCATTCGCTCCGGGCCATCGAATACGGCCCGGGCATAGCCGTTGCCATCTGCGGATGGCGATCCTTCGGTGCCATCGGCCAGGAAACTACTACCGCCGGACCGGGAACGAAGCGACTCCCAGAGTCGTCGTTTCCTGAGATCAGCGCTCACTTTTGCCTGGCCGCCGCACACGCTTACTTCATACAGTTTCAGGTCGCCGACGTACGAATTATCTCCAGCGGTATAGTGATGGCGCCAAAATTAATGGCGTGTCTGCAACCGAACTACAATATTTTGGTTCTTGCCGAACGCCGGGTTGAGATTGAGCCTCGGTGAGGTTTGTTGCCAACCACGAAAGGTTAGCTACACAGTCTGAAAATGCTGCGCACCGCTCGGGCGTGTCATGGTGTTAGTTACGTTAACAATGCCTGGAAATCAGAATTCCGGCACGTCGATCATCATCATCTCTGCGTCAATGCCGCACGAACCCCAATCGCTGTTGTAATAAACCCGGCGTAGATCTCTTGAGGGAACGGCGTGCGGCTCTGTCCAGAAATCCTGGCCACAATTATAGGTATGAGCCAGATTGAGGATGCGCGGGTTGGCGGCCAACTCGACGACGATCACCTTGTTGCAAGCCCAACCTGGTTGCGCACGGCAGAAATATGATGAAACCACCACCCAGCCCGGTTTGTCGAAAGCCTTGCCACTGACGTGTAGTGATGTATCAGTATCTTCCTGGAAAATATTGAAGAGATTTGTGCGCTGAGCGGTTTCAATGTCGACCATCATCAAATCGCCAGTGTCGAAATTGATGATTACGAAGGTATCCCGCCCTTGCGCGTTAATCGCAATGTCACTGTGTTCGGTCCCTTCGTGCAATATGCGCGGGTTGCTAAAGTCGATGTCGTACGCGATTGAGGCGAAATCAAATGCGGCAACGATGGCATTGCCGCTGGGCGTCATGCTGACATGATCCAGGTCTCCGAATTGGGCCCAGTCAGCGGCATCGAGTGTTCCAAGTATAGTATCTGTCGATATATCGACAGATACCATGCCGGCGAGATTTTCGAACCTGTTAAGAACAGCCCACGCGTAAAGATTGCCATCGCGAGATGGGGAGCCTTCGGCACCATCCGCTATAAAGCCGGATCCGCCGCCTTGCGCCGCATCGACATCTGGCCAGGGCAGCCGTCCAGTAAGATCCACTAATACAGTTCCGTCAGTTCCTATAGGATCGTTGATATTTAATTCCATGAACCTCAGTGTTCCATCGAACGAATTTCCACCCTCCGTGAATCGAACCAGGCGCGGATTGGACGGATGCCATTGAATCTCGTTTTGGGCACTCAGCGACGGAAGGCTGCGGACCAATGCCAGGGTTTGCCGGTCATAGATGCGATACTCTGCGTTGCCGTGATACGTTAGAAATAACGTCGAGTCGCTGTTTTCAGGTTGAATCCGCGAATAAATGTTTCGATTGAAACGCGTCCCGGTGGCATCGGCCATCTTGCGGATTGTCAGCCCGTACGCCGGGTCCACGTAGCTGTCCCCAAATGCTGGCTCAGCCTGCGCAGGATTCGGCGGTGTCGTATCTTTGCCTTCGACAAATCCCGTTCCGCCTTTGATGACCTGTAGTCTGTCAGTTCCGATGTTTCCCTGGTCATCCTGCGCCGTAATTGTAAATGAAGTGCTGCCGGCCGCAATATTGATCTCCGGCGTCGTCCAGGTAGATGTACCACTTGCAATACCAGAGTCACCCTGGGTGTTTGACCAGGTTACTTCGGTGATTGCACCACTAGCTGACATCGCCAGGCCGGCCATCGAGATTGCGTTGTTGTTTGTGGAGAACGTCCCTGCTGAAGTTGGTGATTGGATGTTCACCACCACGCCACTAGACTGCACTGAAACAATAATGCTATCCACGCCTTCGTTGCCGGCGCCATCAACAGCAATAACAAAAATCTCGTTATCACCCTCTGTCAATGCAATAGAGTCCACTTGCCAGTTAGTGGTTCCGGTCGCAGTGCCGGACTGTCCATCATTGGTTTCCCAGAAAACTCCGGTTACAGCGATGTTATCGCTCGACACGCCTGCTATAGAGATCGAACTGGAACTCGTTGTGAAATTCGCATCGGTGGTTGGCAAATTTATCGATATCGAGGGTGGTATAGAATCGTTTGATGGATTATCGGATGTCGATCCGTCGTCGCCACCACTGCTGCATGCGCCGAGGATCAGGAGTCCATGCAGCAACACCGCGAATTTAATTTGTTTCACTACGGACTCGCTCTCTTATTATTATAATCAGGTTCAGTCTATTCTTCTGATTGCCAACGGACAATGTAGTTATGTAAAGACAGGTGACTTATTACGGCATTCGATATTCGATTATCGTATCTACTTTGTGTTGCCGATTGGCGGAACCAATACTTGATAGGCCTCTGCATCCTCTTCGCAGCTGCCCCAGTTGCTGTTGTAGTAGACGCGGGTCAAATCCCGATTGGGCACTGCGTGCGGCTCGGTCCAGTAAGACTCGGCACAGTTTCGGGTGTGAGCGAGGCTTAAAATTATCTGCTCATCGAGCGTTGGATCAAAAGTGATCGCAAAGACTTTGTCATACGTCCATGCATCACCCCCGTCTTTTGGATAATACGAAGATAAGATCGCCCATCCCGGTTTGTTAAATGCTTTGCCGCTGACATGAATACTGGTTGTCACTTTTTCCTCATACATTGAAAAAAGCACAATTTTGTTACCCGTCTTCAGGTTGATGGCAACAACATCGCCATCCTGCGACTCAAAATCGATGTGCAAGTAATAGTCTTCTCCGTCCGCGCCGATCGCGATGTCGCTATGCTCGCTCGATGGAAGAAGTACTCGCGGGTTGCTCAGATCTGCGTCATAGACGGTGACCGGTGCGCCGGAGACGACCACATAATTGCCACTCGGTGACATTGATACGTTGTCTATGTCGGCGTATGGCTCAAGGTCCAGGGTGCCCAGAATAGTGTCCGTCTCAAGGTCGTAACTTACCAGCCCAACCAATCGCTCCTGGCCATCGAACACCCCCCAGGCATAGCGGTTGCCATCTGCAGATGGCGAGCCCTCGGCGCCATCTCCCATGAAACTGCTACCGCCGGATCTGGACCGAAGTGACTCCCATGGCAGGCGCTTCCTTAGATCGGCGATGACTTTTGCCCGACCGCCGCGAACGCTTACTTCATACAGTTTCAGGCTGCCGATGTACGAATTGCTTCCCGAGATATAGCGAATGAGTTGCGGATCTGTGGGGTGCCACTGCGGTTCGGCGCCGGGGTCAATGTTAAGTCGCCGTACCAGTTTTGTTGTTGCAACGTCGTAGACGTGATATTCCGAGTTACCGTGATAGGTGAGAAAGTACGATCCATCAGCATTTTCTGGCTGCAGACGCGAGTAAACAATCCGATTGAAGCGGGTTCGCTTGGCGCTGCTCACGCGTCTCACCGAAAGACCCGTTACCGGATCGGTATAGGTGTCCCCAAGCTCTGGTTTTGCAATCGTCTCTTGCGCTGGAGTAGCGTCTCTGCCGGTGAGGAACTCAGACTGCCAATCCTGCGACCAGGCGGTGGTGGCCAGTATCAGCACGGCGAAATGGGCTGTCAAAATCATATAGCGCATATAAAAATCCTCCGTCAGCCAGCCGGCATTTGTCGCTTATGTTAGCTGTCTGTGTTTCTCGATCGTAAATGTACGATGCACGTTGCCCAAAACCGGCGGCCATTGAATTTTGCAAAACAGCCCGGGGCCATTTAACAGACTTTTCCAGACATGTTGAAATTTGATTCGGCATCCTGGAGTTCTGGTTTTTTGTTGCAGAATCGCATAACGATAAGTGAAGTATAGCTTTTCGAATTGGCGATCGTTGAAACGTTTGACATAACCTTTTTGCATTGCCCGAGCAATATTTCTAAATGCTGACAGCGCAAACTATTCGGAGAATGTGTGTATGATTCGTTCACAAGCCGTTGTAAAAACGCCGCAATTTACCGATTGCAATAATAATAATTTTCTAAGATTTCGCCTATCAAGAATGTCACACGACCTGCACTACGCGATAGAAGTTGCCACCAGCCACACAGAGTTGTCGGTGCATCTCGCTCCGTGGCAAAAACTGGTAACCCAAAGTCTGGAGGAAAACGTCTATTTGCAGCCGGAGTTTCTTATTCCGGCGTTTGAGTATCGCCAGTTTAATTGCAAACCGCTTGCTGTCTTTATCTACGAAGTCAGGAAACATGAGCGGCACCTGGTGATGGTTGCCGCGTTCGAAAATTGTCGGTCGACTATTCGTGTACCTTTCGCCCATCTGCAGTCCACAGCCGGTCAGCATGGCTATCTGGTGCGTCCGATGCTACATCGGGAAAGGTCCGTAGGGGCCGTTCAGGCTTTGCTGGAATGGCTGGCTGACGACCATCAGGACTGGAAAGCCGTAATTTTTCGACATCTATGTTCGCAATCGCCAGTTGGTCGGTTGCTGCTTGACCAACTGGAATTGCATGAAAATTCAAACATGCGTTATCGCACTTTCAAACGGGCGGTCCTGGAGGGAGTTGATTCGTTTGACGAATACTTGTCCGTATTGCCAGCAAAGCGTCGACAGGATTATCGCCGAAATCGGCGCAGATTAGAGGCGGCAGGCGACGTGCAGATTGATTGTCGAGTCATTGATGATGTGAAATCGGATTTCGCCGATCGGTTCGCGATGATGGAGCGAAGGAGCTGGAAAGGAGAACATTCTACTGCGCTTGCATGTAGCGAGTCAGCGCACGCTTTCCTGAAGTCAATAACGGAAAATTTCGCTGCCCGGCGAGCTTTCTACGCGTGTGAAATCGTGTTGAATGGTCGCTCAATTTCGATGAGTCACAATTTACTGGGTACGGAGACTATGTTCGCCTTCAAAATCGCTTTTGACGCAGAAAGTCGTACGTATTCGCCGGGAATCCAGTTGGCCATTGAAACCGTGAGATCTTTATTCGATGACGGCATCGAAAAAGCGGATGGCGGTAATGCGGAGGACTCGTTTATGAGTCAGCTTTGGCCCAGGCAACTCCAGTTTGAGAACGTCTTCATGCCAGTCTCATTATCTTCCCGGTTGTTTGCAAAAATGGCGGACCAGGCGGCTTCCTTTCAGCATCGCAATATCAGGATTGCATCGAGTACCGGTGCCTGACCTGGAGTCAGAGTTGGTGAAGACCGACCGTGGTCTTGAGGAAATCAGGACGGATTGGCGAAGGCTGCACGCGGCGAGCGCGGCTGCCACATTGTCCAACAGTTGGGAGTGGGTATCGACCTGGTGGGACGTCTACCGACAAGATAACTGGGTGCTTCACCTTGTGCTCTTTCGTATTCGCGGCATTTTGGTGGGCATTGCGCCTCTGTACCGGAAAAACAAACTACTGCACTCCGAGCTCTGGCTATTGGGCACCGGAGAAAATGAGGCCGATGAAGTTGTCAGCGAATACTCGGATATTCTTGCTAGCCCGGATTACGCGACTGCAATCGGTGAGCAGGCATGGGCCCACCTGGAAAAATCGGGCGGATGGTTGTTTTTGCGACTGGAGAACGTACTGGGCAATTCGTTGCTCGCTGGCCTCGGGCGCGGTTGGCGGCTCAGCAGATCGGCCGGTGTTCGATACCGACTGCCGCTGCCGGCCAGTCAGGCGGAATTTCTGGCGAGCCGTGGCTCAAACATGCGGAGAAAGTTCGTGCAATCAAGGAAGGAGGGCGAGCGGGCGGGAGTGAGTGAGCAAGTATCGCGTGACTGGAATGCCGGTGGGGAGGCGGCGTTCGATCAACTGGCCACGCTTCACAACCTGCGCTGGCATGCAAAAGGACAGTTGGGCGTATTTGAATCCACGCTCTTTTGCCGCTTTCATAAACGTCTTCTTGCGCATAACGCAGACGAACTCGGTTGCGAGTTACGAATCACGTGCAGTGATGGTGAGCCGTTGTCTGCTTTGTACAATTTTTCCTTTGGTGACACCGTCTATTTTTATCAAAGTGGATTTGCCGAAAATTCCAGCGTGCGCAGTCCGGGTATCCTCGCCCACAGCCTGGCCATTGATGAGGCGATTTCCTGTAATAAAAAATTCTATGACCTTATGCGCGGTGACCTCAATAGCTATAAGGTAAGGTTTCGTTGCGAAGTGACTGACATGTACAACATTACACATTATAGGAAAAATTATTTATCGGGTTTGTTTTTCCTGAAGGACTATTTCAAATCCATTGCGCGGAAGATGTTTAGGTAGTAAGTGAGGCGAATTCGCATGAAGTTACGGGTGTATGGACACGATGACTGGGACTCTATTGATGTTGCCCAATGGGCCAGCCTTGCAGACGCATCTATCAGTATTAATCCGTTTTATGAGCACTGGAACCTGCTGCCCGCATTGCGGAACCTGGCAGACGAGTCGGTAAGTCTGTTAACGCTTGAGAGTGATGATGCAATACATGCCTTGTTGCCTGTTATTGGCACAAAAAGTAGTATTTTCGTCGGTATCAAGTCATGGAAACATAACCATTGTTTTCTGAACACGCCCTTGTTTCGAACGCAAAACTCCGTAAAGCAACTTATTCAACAGGCCCTGGCGCATTTTGATAAACAATATTTTAACCTGGATCAATATGCCGGGAAGATAGACTTTATTGCGGATGCTTCGTATAGCACATCTGTCTTTTTTCGCCCGTGCCAGAAGCTGGATAGTGGCTGGAGTGAGTATCTTTCCGGTCACGGCAAACGGCTGCAGAGTGAATATCGCCGTGTTCTCCGCAGAGCGGCAAATAACAGCTTTCAATACACTGAGTCTTCACCCCTAGATTCGCCATTTGAATGGTTGGATGAATTCATGCAACTGGAAGGATCGGGCTGGAAAGGCAGCAATAACTCGGCGATTATTTGTAATGATCGGGTAAAGCAGTATTACCTGGACGTTTTTGACAATGGCTGGTCGCTAGGGAAATTACAATTTCAGAAAATCTGTCAGCACGAGTCTCCGGTTGCGATATCGTTTCGATGCGTTTCACGAGGGCATTGTTATGAGGTAAAAACATGTTTCGATGAGGATCTGAGACACCTATCGCCTGGTCTGGTGCTGGAATTGAAAAACCTGGAGGCACTGTTCGAAAGTGAAAATATATTTGCCGACACGTGCTCATCGCCGGACAATGCGATGTTGAACCGATTGTGGCTTGATCGAATGCCTGTTACCTCTACCTTGATTTTTAATTCTACAATGGGTGGCAGGTTCGCCGAATTGACCTATGGTTCCTGGAGGTCTCATAAATACCGGAACCAGAGGGAGACTTAGCCCGAATAATTCACGAGTGCCAGCTCCAATAAACCAAAATGGTCTATGATTCAATTGGTTGAGCAACTTTCGGTGCATGTCGAAGCGTCACAGTTAACGCCTGCAGCGCTGTCGCTTCCTGTGCTGGCACAGAAACCGACAGTCCCGCCCACGCATGAAATATTCGGGTTAGCTGGTGGCAAACTGTTTGATCGCTTTTGCCAGCATTTACAAACTCGTGCGACCCGCCTCGAAGCCGCTTTAACAATCGCTACCCATGTGGCCTCTTCAGCAGTCGTTCGGCATACGTGCGAGACTGTTCGTCGAAAATCAGCATCATTATCGCGTAGTAGAGCGCACCACATGCGATTTGTATCAGCATGGTTAGCAATTCATATTTCAGCTGGATATACGGCAGCAACAGGTACATGGAATATGAGATGGCTGCTATCTTAATGATCTGCAGCCAGGGGATACTTACGGCAACATTTTTTCGTGCAAGCAGAAAGATGGCTATCGCGAGCAGGGCGGAACTTGCGAGCGTCGATATGGCGGCGCCTTCAATGCCCAATGCGGGGACCATAAACAGGTTCATAGCCAGGTTGATAATGGCAGCAGCTGCCACGAGTCCCGCGAGCGTAAATCCTTGTTTCTTGATGTAGAGCCCTGCACCAAGAAATATCGATGAGCCCTCGAGAAGCATTGCGCTAATTACCCAAGGGATTATTTTGGCACCACTTTCATATTTTCCACTTGCCAGAAATGCTAGCAAGTCGGGACCAATTACAGACAGACCGGCGACTATCGGTATGCTTACCACGAAATAGAAGTGCATCGTGGAATTGATAAATTCTATCGTTTTATCAGCGCCCTCGTCTTCCCAGATGCGTAAATACATCGGCATGACTGCACTTACCATGGCGACAACGAGAATTGCCTGGATATATTCACTCAGATTATAGGCCGCAGCATAAATACCCAGATCACCGGCACCCAGAAATGCCTGTATGACGTAACGGTCACCGATGTTGAGAACAACGCCACTGACCTCGGTTGCGATCATCGGTATCCCGAATGCCATCATGGCTCGCAGCATGGTATTGCTGTACCGGCGGACATTCAGCGTGACGCTTTTTCGCAGGAGGTACAGGACAACGATGACGCCAGTCACTTCGGCAACAATGGTTGCGCCGAACACACCAAACAGGTCCTGGGAGATAAAGTAGAGGGTGACGACGACCGTAGCGAGTACGCCGTATCTTTTGAGCACGGTGAATGTCGCTAATATGCCACTTTGCTCGCGTGCTTTCAGAATATTCAGGATCGAGCTCTCGTTGACACGAACGAATATGAGAGTTGCTGTCAGGTATAACAGGGGTCTCAGGCGTTCATCGTTCAGCAGACTCTCGGGTAGCATGGTAATTATAATTAACCAGAGACACGTAACGGCGGCTCCCAGAATCGCCATACCATAGATAGCGGTCGCATAGTATTGTTCCAGGTGCCATGGTGAAGAGCCGGCGCGTGTTTCTGAATAAAAACGCAAGACCGAGTGTTGCAACCCACATTTTCCGAAGGCCACCAGCAAGCCCAGAGATGATGTTATGAGTGCCATTAGCCCGTATTCTTCAACTGTCAACATTCGGGTGAGTATGGGAAACGAAATCAACGCCGCGAACGTCGCCAATATGTTCCCGATCGTGTAATGGGATGTTTGCCTAAAAAAGTCTTTGAACATGGGCCGGAATTATATACGACGAACGAATTTGTTAATGGATGGCAGAAACTCGTGACGAAATCTGTAAATCAAACCCGGGATTGAGAAACGTACCGCGGTGATGTGCCAGGTGTGATTTTTTCCTTTTGCGAGTGAACGCTTGTAGCGGTAGTCGCCTTTTAACATATCGAATACCTGATTGCCTTCGTTGATGGCATGTTCGATTGCATAGCCCATGATTACATTGCCGGCGCGCAAATCTTCGTACCCGGGATCAAAGCCACCCTGGAAAAAATAGATGTGCTTTTTCCATCTATAGCAGTACAGCATCGCAACCAGTTTGTCCTCCAATTCCAGGCAGTAGAGTCGTAACTGATCCTGAGCAAATAGTTGGTGCATCAGTTCGCGATGAAAATTTACATAATTCTCAGTGGAAAACGCGTGGTTGGTGTCGCGGGGTTCCCAGCGCTTCAGGTGTAGCTTGATCAGCGCATCAATCGCATGGTCGAGCTTATCGCGATCCTGCCAGACATAAAAACGCGTATTTCCGGCCGCCTCGAATTTCCGGCGCTGCTGGCGTATCTGGTAACGGCGATTCTTGCTCAGAGTCGACAAATAGCCGTCCCATTCATCAGGTAGTGCGATGCATGCGATTTCTGCAGTCTGACCTGACTGATGGTGAATTCGTGACTCCGTGAGTTGCTGTAGCAGCGCATCCCTGAAAGCGATATCGGTGCCGATATCGTGCAGTAACAGTACGCTCCAGGGTCGTTTCGCCAGACTTTCTGCAAAAGCATTGCAGACTGCTACTTCATGGTCGGGATCGATCAACGGGTTGAGATAATCCGGTGACGTGTCGCCACCGGTGCCAATAAAGCTCAGCATGCGGATAGAAAATAGTTTCAATACCCGTTGTTTGTATGTGTATGCCGGAAGCAGGCCAACAATTTCACCAGAATCTTCCAGTCGGGCAATTATGATGTGCAGCTGACGACCCCCGCCTCTACGACGACCATATTGTTTCCACCAGCAGGATTGCCATGACCAGCTCGTGAAGATGCTGGAATGCGTCATTGCGTCAGACAAGCGTTCCCAGTCTTGCCGCAATCTTTCGAAACCGTCAGCGGAATCGACGACGTGGGTTTCAATTTTTGGCGTGAGCATACGTTCCTAAGTGAAGAGTCAATGTTTTATGTGCCGGTAACCGGTGCGCAGTCCGGACATGCTTATTATTAGTTGTCGATACCTGGCACGACTATTCGCAATAAAATGTCTTTGGCCTAACAGGCTCGAATCATTGTAACCAAAACATAAACTTTAATTGCGAAGTTACTGATATGCACAGCATTATGCACGACAAGAAAAAATTACCATTTGGGCGGTATTTTTTCAGGATGCTGGTCATTTCAGGTTTGTGCAAGACGCTTATGTAAAATGCAATCCTTCAGACACGCGATTTGGTCTATAAGTGTCAGCCTCTCGCCTAATACATAATATTAATAACGACTTTCGCGTGATAGTTAATTCAAAAATGATGGGCCCGTTTGGCGCCCTCGTTGCAGCAGACTTTCCTGATCGCATTTACGTCTGTCTATGCGGCTGCAGCGCTCAGGTTCGGCGCTAATGCTGAGGCCATTCTAAGTAGTGTAGGAATACTTTGGTACCGGGCTTTGATTTTTGCGGCGGCCATTGTAATCGCGTTGTTTTGCTTCGGGATGCTGAGAACGAAACATCGCGATCGATTCCTGCGCACCGTTACTAATTCTCTTGCCTCCATTGCGTTTGCAGCAACTATCACGGTATTGATCAGTTACCTGATTCCACAGACTTATCTTGGCCGGGGTATTCTTGCTCTGGCGTCGGTTTTTGCAATTGCAGGAGTAGTAATCCTGCGATTCGTCTTTAATCGGGTAGTCGATGACGGCTATTTCAAGAGGAAGGTCCTGGTTCTTGGTACGGGATCAGCGGCTGCCACAATCGAGGGCGGGATGCGCCGCAAGACGGATCGACGGAGTTTCATTGTGGTGGGCTATGTCCCCCGTAGGTGACAGTAAGCCCGAAATTAATTCGCAACTGACCTTGGAAATCGAACCAGGAGATATCGCTGCGTTTGCCTACGCAAACCATATTGACGAAATTGTCGTGGCAGTAGATGAACGCAGAGAGGTATTACCAATTTGGGAGTTAGTGTCTTTGCGATTGTCGGGAATCCTGGTTACTGAAATCGTTTCATTCTGGGAGCACGAGTCGGGGCGGCTCAAGCTTGATGTACTAAAGCCAAGCACACTCGTATTCGGGACTGGGTTCTCGTCTTCAACCTGGTCTCAGATGCAAAAACGAGTCCTCGATATTGCCATAACAAGCATTTTTATCGTGCTGGCGGCGCCAATAATGCTCTTTCGTATCGCTTGCTATTTGGCTTGAGGCGGGCTGCAAAAGTTCAATTTTGTACCGGCAGGTACGTATTGGGTTTCGCGGTGTTCCGTTTGAGATGTTGAAATTTCGCAGCATGGCCGTGGACGCGGAGGCAGATGGCGAGGCGAGGTGGGCGGTCAGTAATGATCCGCGCGTTACCCGCGTTGGGCGCGTGATCCGAGCCACACGACTGGACGAATTGCCGCAACTTTTCAATATTGCCATGGGACAAATGAGCTTCGTTGGCCCTCGACCGGAAAGGCCCGAGTTCGTTGAGCAGCTAAACAAGGTAATACCGTATTACGACGAGCGACATCTTACCAAACCTGGAATTACAGGCTGGGCGCAACTTACATATCCTTACGGCGCATCAGTAGAAGACGCCAGAGAGAAATTGCAGCTGGATTTGTACTATTTGAAACATCACAGTTTGCTGTTTGATCTGACGATAATTTTGCGAACGGTCGAAGTCGTATTCACGGGAAATGGCGCCAGGTGAAAAGCCAGTGTAAATAAAGACATGGTGACTTCTCGGATTATGTAATAAACCCCTTGGAACATTAGCCAGCAGTAAGCAAACTGTACAAGAGGATCCGAGTCACCCATTGGGCGAGAAGTACGACAAATACCCGCGCATTAAGACGCTGGTGTGTCGTTGCTGTGCCCGCAATGAAGAGATCTAAGGACGGAGTAAGCGCTATCAAAAATGTTATTTATCCATTGCTACTGCTCGCTGCAGGTTGTACGTCCTCAGGAGGGCCGCCACCTGATACGTCAGTCGTCACATTTTCAACGAAAAGTTACACAATCGGAGTCGACGACGTTGTCCAGATTAGTGTCTGGAAAAATCCGGATCTTTCCATTCGTGTGCCGGTTCGACCGGATGGCATGATCTCGATGCCGCTCGCCGGCGATGTACGGGCGGGTGGTCTGACTCCCACGCAAGTCGCAGCGAATATTGAGGAGATTCTTGGGGAGTTCCTCCGCGAACCTAAAGTCGCTGTCATCGTCGCGGATCTTCGCAGTCATGAGTACTTATCCCGAGTTCGGGTGACAGGAGCAGTAGCTGAACCCAGCTCGCTAACGTACAGGCAGGGCATGACAGTTCTTGACGCGGTCCTCGCAGCAGGTGGAATTACTCAATTTACATCGTCCAACAAGACAAAACTGTATCGTCGCGCGGGCGATGAAACACGCATTCTGGAGATAAGGCTTGGGAATATCCTGACTAAAGGCGATTTAACTACTAATTACCCCTTGCAACCCGGCGACGTAATTACGTTGCCCGAGCGCAGTTTCTGATCATGTTAGACGCGCAATTCGACTTCCGACCGCCGCGAAGAAACGAAAATATGTTTCGGGACGTTCTTTCAATCGCGTACGCGCATAAATTTCGAGTGATCATCGCGATTTGCCTGATTAGCAATATCGTACTGTGTATTGGCTGGTTTTGGCCAAAAAGCTACCTGTCCTACTCTACGATTATTTTCGAAAACAAAAATATCATTAAGCCGCTTCTCGATGGCACAGCTGTTCCGACAGACATAAGCGCCAAAGCAGAGACGGCGCGAGAGCTAATGTTTAGTCGCACAATTCTTGCTGAAGTGGCCGAGGTCGGCGGATGGTTAGACAAATCAGAATCTCTGCTCGCCCGAGAAAAACGAAACGACATTATCCGCGGGCGGCTATCGGTGAAGCCCATCGGCGCAAATCTGATCAGGATAGAATTCAAAGATGAATCGCCGGCGACCTCTCTGGCTGTCGCGGATTTTCTTAGCGAAACATTCGTCGCGAAAAGCCAGGAAATGCAGATCGACGAAAGTAACACGGCGTTCGAATTTATCGACGCCCAGGTTTCAGGTTACAGGGTTAAATTGCTGGCAGCAGAGCAGTCGCTGATGCTATACAACTCAGCCAACCTGGCTTCGCAGCCAAGCAATGAGGTAACGTCTGGCATGAAAATCAGCGATCTGGAAATGCAAATAGAGGATACGAAAGTGCGCCTTGCTGAGGTTGGCAAGACGAGATCTGCGCTGAGAGAGCAGCTGGACTCTGAGAGTGGCGTCGTTGCCAGTCTCGATATTGAACGAGAACTGCAAACTATGTTGGGCGAGGCTAACAGGCGTTTGACAACGCTACGTATGCTTTACCATGATACATATCCAGACATCGTGCAAATTCTGTCTCAGGTCGACGAACTGGAAATGAAGATAGAGCTGGAGCAGGCCAGTCGTGGTGATTCGAACGCAACGATCGATGACAGTTATTACGATCCCAAAACAGGACAGACAGTAAGTTTGTTTCAGCAGCTAAGACGTGATTTCGCTGTTGCAGATACCGAGTACAGCGCATTGCAGGCACGACTAGCAGAGCAGCGTCGCCAGCGAGTCGCTGAAATCAAACGTGGGATTCGTATAAACGAGAATTCGGCCAAGCTTTCTGAGTTGACACGAGATTATGAGGTTAATAAAAGTATTCATCAGGACATGTTGCGCCGAAGGGAAAACGCCCGGGTTTCCATGCAGCTGGATCAGAACAAGCAAGGCCTGTCTATTCGAGTTTATGAAAAGGCGTTTTTACCTCTAAAACCATCTGGACTACGCTTCCTGCATTTCGCTATTTTCGGGGTTGTTCTCGGCGTGGCTGTTCCCCTTTTGTTTGTCTATGCGTTTAACGCTACCAGCAAACGCATAAGGTCCCCCAAACGCATTGAACAGCTATATGACATCCCATTGATCGGGTCGATTCCGCATATGCTGGTTGATGCGGAGGTTACTAGTCGGCGCAGGCAAATGATCATCACAACGATTATTGTATGTGTTGCGATCTGTGGTTACGTAACACTGGGTGTAATGCGAATACTCGGTATTGAGTTGGGATCAATCTTATGACTGATTCTCATGACTCGTTTTTGCCGGATTTGTCGAAAGATCCCTACTTCGATGAAGACAGACCGTCAATCGCTGATCCCGGCAAAAGTAAGGCTATTGCGCGATTGCTGAACGGGAACGTGGTGGCGAGAGCGGAAAGTGCAGAACAAATCGCACACATGAAGAACAATTTCTTGCTGGCGCCGCAAGATATCCGTGAAGATAAAATCATTTCGGTCGCGAGTATCAACGAACCCGCAAGTAATGCTTTTCGCGATTTGCGGAGAAGTGTATTCGACTATACTGGTCGGTTAAATCCAATCGTTTTGGTTACAGGTGTGCACCATGACGTAGGCAGCTCCTTTGTCGCAAAGAACCTGGCGGCGGCGATTGCCCTTGATGAGACAAGTACATCTTTATTCATCGACTGCAATATCCAAATGAGTCAGGAAAGTGACGATGCCCATCTTGGACTGACTGATTTCCTCGAATCAAAAGACATCGGCGAAAGTGAGATTATCCAGCACACAGGCATTCCGCGTCTACGGAGTATAGGCCCGGGACGCAAGCGGGAATTAGCGGGTGAATATTTCAGCTCGCCCAGAATAAGGTCTCTGTTTAGCAATATCTCGACACGATATCCTGATCGATCAGTAGTTATTGATGGCCCGCCCGCCAGTACTGATGCAGCGATTCTGGCCGATCTGAGTGACGTCGTTCTTTTGGTCGTCGCATACGGGCGCAATACTGAAAAACAGATCGGCAACGCGATTAGCATTCTCGGGCGGGAAAAAATTATGGGCTTCGTCTTCAATGACCAGCCCGACATTCCGGAGTATGAATGGTAAAAGAATATGAAAAAGAAGCCACAAAAACTCCTGGGCAGCCTGTTGGCATTGACGTTTGCCAGCGGGGTCCCGGCATTTGAAACTGGTGCTCAACTGACGCTAGCGGGCGAGTTTTCGGATAATATTAACCAGTCAGAGCTCGACCCGCAAAGCGACACAGCAGTAACGGCGGCCGCGCGTATAAATATCAGTCATTCAGGACCTGTGCTGGACTTGTCTGGAATATTGCTGGGCAGCTATACGGATTACATAGACGATACGTTTGAAGATCAATGGCTGCTTAACTCTGATATCAGAGCGGACTGGTACATGTCGAATTCGCTTTTATGGCGGGCGAGCAACCAGACCAACCAGGTGAGTCTGGATCCGCTGGGCGTAAATCTTCCTGATAATACGGAAAATCAAAACCTCTTCCGTACCGGGCCAGAATGGATAACGACGTTTGGCCCCGTGACGCGGTTTACGCTAGGCGCGAGCTACGGTATCAATACGTTTTCCATTAGTGCCAGTGACAATCAACGAATCAACCTCTATACACAATTGCGTCGAACTGTGCGGCCGAACCTGGCGCTGTCGCTAAATGCCCGTGTGGAAGAAACTATGTTTGATGATGAAGTTGTCAACCTGAATTTTGATAGGGGCGACGCATTTTTTCGGTTTGAATGGGCTCGCGCTGCCTTTTCCATGCAGGGCGATTTCGGTGTAACTCGAATTGAACTCGACGGAGAAGCTAAGCAGGATGAACCGTTGAAGGATATCATCGCGCGATATCTGCAATCCAGCGGCGGTGTGATTACTCTCCAGCTTCGGGATGGCGTTGGGGATTCCACGACAGGTTTTGACGATCCTTTGTTTTCCCCGGGTGGCGGTTCAGGATCTAGCGACTTTTCAAGTGGCGGTTTGTTTCGTGATCGTCGGGCAACGGCGAACTGGAGTCGGCGACTCGGGCGCGTTACAGGAGTCGTGAATCTTTTTTACCGCGACAGGGATTTCTTCACTACTGATTTTGATCAGATTCAATATGGGGCGGCGGCGGCGTTGAATTTCCTGCTCAACGAGCGTTGGACGCTGGGTATTGGTGCGAACTGGGATCACACGGAATTTGACGCTGACGGTCGGGAAGATGAATTCAGGTCGGCGTCGCTGCGCCTGACAAGAAGGATTGGTAAAAATCTCGACGCGTTTGCGCAAGTGGCTTATCTGAAAAGAGAGAGCACCGATATCTTGTTCAGGTTTGATGATGTAAGAGCACTTATCGGTATTCAATATTCTATCGGGAAGCAGCCAACGATTACTGCTCGCCGGACGAGACGGTCCGTTGCCCCATTGCAGAAGTGAAATGGCACTCAGGATTTTGCTGGTGGTTGATAGTTACTTTCCTGGAACCGGCGGAACAGAACGACAATTGGCTCAACTCGCGCCACGTTTCGCGGCGAGTGGTCATCACGTAGAGATTCTTTGCCCACGGCTCCTCGACTCCATGCCGACTCGAGAGGTCATTTCAGGTGTGTCGGTAAGGAGAATCAACTACCCAAGAATCCCGAAACTCGGGGCGCTCATTATGCTTACCCGGTTCGCCTTGGCACTCTTGCGCGATTACCGTGATTTCGACGTGGTTCATGTGCACATTGTCCGCAATATGGCTCCTTTGATCGGCGCTCTTCGACCTCTGTTGCGGGGAATGTTGATCGCAAAGATATCCGGTGCAACGGAGATGTCTGGAGGGCTACTTGACCCGAAACACAGTCGGACTATTCGATCGAGAATGCGCAATTACCTGCTGCGTCGTTTCGACTACATACAGGCGATTAGTACGCATACGCGAGCTGCATTGCTGGATGCTGGCTATGATGAGGCGAAGCTTATCGGCATTCCAAATGGCGTCAATACGGCGCGTTTTTGTGCAGCTAAAGATGAGGTTCAGCCATCCGGAAAATTTCATGCGATCTATGCAGGCCGCCTTGCACATGTGAAAGGCGTGGACATATTGCTGCAGGCGTGGGCAAGGGTCGTGGTTCTGTATCCGGCGCGGCTGACCATTCTGGGTGAAGGGCAGGAATTCGAAAGCCTGCGAAACCTGGCGACGGATTTGAAGATTGCCGGGTGTGTCGATTTCATCGGAGATTGCGACGATATTGCTCCGTATCTCGCCAAGGCGGACGTCTACATCCAACCATCACGAAATGAGGGTCTGCCCAATGCAGTTATTGAGGCCATGGCCGCAGGCCTGCCAATCGTTGCATCCAGCGTTGGCGGAAACAAAGACCTGGTAATTGATGGCAGCACGGGATTACTGGTCAAACCGGAATCCACTGAAGAGCTTGCGTTAGCGGTTTGCTCACTTTTTTCGGACAGGGTGCTGATTCGCCGCATGGGTGATCTCGCTTGCGGACGGGCCGTCGAACAATATTCAATCGAAAATGTTGTTTCGCGACTGCTTTCTCTCTACTCGGGGCACACTGGAGCGGCTGCCACATCATGAGCGGACAAATTAAATTATTCACGATATCTATCGATACCGAGTGTGATCACCAACCAGATTGGTCCCGAGCAAATCCGCTAACATTCGAAAATATTACCAACGGTATTCCGAATCGCCTGCAACCGCTGTTCTCCGATATCGGTGCAATCCCGACCTACCTGTTAACTGTGGAGGTAATGGAAGATGAAGAATGCGTGGCGGCGTTGAAGTCACTCGGCAACAGCGCATTGGAGTTCGGGACGCATCTTCATGCTGCATTTATTGAGCCAGAAAAGAAATTCTTTGACTATGCGGGCGTAGACAGCCCGGATTTCCAATGTAACTGTGCGCCGGATGTTGAGTTCAAAAAACTCGAAAATATTACCAATATGTTTATTGAAAAGTTTGGTTATGCACCGCGATCTTTTCGTGCCGGACGCTATGGGGCAGGGCCTAATACGCTGAGTTCACTGGAATCGCTCAATTATCACGTAGATACGAGCGTCACGCCCCGCCTCAAATGGAGTGAGCCAAATGGCCTGGTCGATTATCGTCGCGCACCGCTGCAGTTATATACGCCACAAGTTGGCAATATAGGCAGCGCTGACACCCCTGGTGCACGAAAGATTCTCGAAGTACCGGTGTCAATGCGGCCGCGATTCGCCAGGTCACCTAATTGGTTGCGACCATGGCTATCCGATGCTGAAACGATGAAGGGGCTTGTACGTCATCATCTCAATCGTTTTGCCAAACAGCCGATTGTCGTTCTAAACATGATGTTTCATTCTATGGAGGTGATACCCAAGGCGAGCCCCTATCCACAGTCGGAGTCAGACGTCAGAAAATTTACAGAACAATTGCGAGAGATTCTCGGCTGGTGTTCAGAGCGGGGCTTCCAGTTTTCTACTTTAAAAGATGTCCGGAAAAAATTTCTCGAGGCCCACTCTCTTGACGGTTGAAGTGGAAATTCGGTTTTGTTGGGACGCTGTTGGCAGTGCCTTTGCACCAGCTGTCGAAGAGTACTACCGCACCACGTTGGTAGGCATATCTGCAATGCTATTGATTTGGAACAGTACGTGAATACGCAATCACTAAAACGGTACTCATCCTTCAGAAGCATCATCGTTGGGGCTGTAAAGTCACAATTGGCGGCGCAGTGGATATGGACAAATTTTCTACGAGAATGGTCTGCCAATGATATTCTCGTATTAACGTATCATCGAATTGGCGCAAAGGAATCTGGTGCACCAATATCGTCAGAGCAGTTCGCCGCTCAGATTGACTGGTTGGCCGAAAGATGCGAAATCATGCATCCGGAGAGCCTGGCTGAGTTTTTCGCTGGAGAGATGACTTCTGGCAGGCCAAAAGTTTGCCTGACTTTCGACGACGGCCATAGTTGCTTGCATGACATTGTCTACCCGATACTGCGGTACCGAAATCTACGGGCAGTCGCATTCCTGGCAACCGGACCAATCACGACCGGCGACTACGTTTGGACGGATGATGTGCGGCAACGCTTGCTGGTGGCCGACCAAACGTCTCTGGAGTTACCGTTTTTTGGCACGCGAAGTCTACTGGACAAGACGCAGCGACTGAAATTGGCGAGTGAGGTTATCAACGACCTGAAACGCAGAGCAGACAACGAACGTCGGGTTTTCGTCAACGAGCTCCAGCGGATGGTCACGCTGCGTCACGCGAGTTCGCCAATGATTACATGGTCCGAAGCCGCAAGTATGGGCGATGTCTTTCATTGGGGCGCGCATACACATTCACATCCCGTTCTTTCCCGTGTATCGGCAGATATCGCACGCGATGAAATCCTGTTGAGCCGAAAAATAATCGTCGAAAAGACCGGGCAGCCAGTCAACCTGTTCGCGTATCCGAACGGGTCCAGGGACGACTACAGCGACGCCGTGAAATCGATTTTGAAAGAAGAAGGGTTCACGGCTGCATTTACGACAAACGCTGGTTTTGTGTCGCGCTCCGATGACCTGTTTGAGTTGAACCGATGTCCGACCACGGCGCCGAAACTCACTGATTTCGCGTGGCTGACAGCGAGGCCGTCGTGGGCAGCGTGATTGCCCTGATGTTCTGGGCTGCACTCGGAACGGTAATTTATACATATGTCGGCTATCCGGCACTAATACACATGCTCTCGAGATTCCGTGCTGTAATTTCTTCGCCTGTGCCAACCGAATGGCCACGTGTATCAGTCATCATCGGCATGCACAATGAAGAAGAGAACGTCGGACGGAAAATCGCCAATTTGCGATCTTTGCGTTATCCCGCCGATAAGCTGCAGTTGATGGTTGTTTCCGATGGTTCGACCGATACGACCGTCGATATTGCCCGGCAGTTTGATGGTGTTGACGTGCTGAGCTACGAAACGCAAAAAGGTAAACCGACAGCACTAAACCTGGCTGCCACAAAAGCAACGGGTGAGATACTCGTATTTACTGATGCCAGACAGCAGCTCAACAGAGATGCCGTTCGACACCTGGTTTCCAGTCTTAACAACCCGGCAGTTGGTGTGGCGTCAGGTTTGCTGGTTCAGGACCTGGACGCAGGCAGTCGGGCACAGTCCACAAGCGGCCTGTATTGGCGTTATGAGAAGGGAATTCGATTGGCGGAAAGCCGATTCGATTCGGTGCCTGGCGCTTCCGGCGCGCTATATGCAATACGCAAGAGAGATTATGTGCCACTTTCGGCGACAACGATCCTTGATGATGTTGAACTGCCCATGAATATAGTGCGCAAGGGCCTGCGGTGTATTCTTGATTCGCGTGCTGTCGCGCACGATGTCGTTGCTGATCATCGATCTGAAATGGCCCGCAAGATTCGTACACTAACCGGGAATTTCCAACTCATTTCCAATAATCACTGGTTATTGTCCCCGTTCGATAATCCCATATTCCTGCAGTTCTTTTCGCACAAGGTATTACGCCTCCTTGTGCCTTATATGTTGCTGGTTTTGGCGATCACCCCATTTTATCTCGCCGGAGCGTATCGTTTGGCAATTCCCGTTCAAGTGGTCGCGTATACGCTGGCGATATTGGGCTTCAGCTCCTCCCGGCTGCGGTCAAAAGTATTGCCAATAAGCGTCGCCTACGTTTTTCTGGCGTTGAATATTGCAGCGATTCGCGCATTGGTCCGTTTCCTTGGTGCTCGCTACACTGTCCGTTGGAAGAGCGCATGAATTCACAGATCGTACTGATGTATCACGCTCTTTGGTCGGACGCGACGGAATATCAGCGCATTGCGCCGGAGGATCGTCCGTATGCGGTCAACGCCGAGGCGTTTGAAGAGCAGGTCGCCTGTATGGCCGAGCATGCGCACGGGGCGAATATTCATATTACTTTCGATGATGGTCACGTAAGCGCTTGCGAAATAGCGCTGCCTGTTTTACAGAAATACGAATTCACTGCGGCCGTTTTTGTTACGACTGCCTGGCTCGGAAATCGAGAGGGATACTGCGGTGATGATGAGCTTGCGCAATTGAAGAGAGCCGGATGGTCAATCGGTGCACATGGCGACACGCATCGATTTCTGACCACGCTGAATAACGATGAGCTGGAGCTGGAGTTAGCGCAATCGCAAAGTCGGCTGAAGGGATATCTGGGAGATCAACCCTCCATGTCGTATCCAGGCGGTCGATTCGGCCAACGCGAAATTGACGCTGCCCGGAAGCACGGTTTTGTCTCGCTGTACGGATCTCGTCCGGCGCACTGGAATCCTGATCGGGACGATGTTGCGCCTCGACATGCGGTGCGGGGCAACACGACGATGAAGTCATTCAGAGCAATCTTGTCAGCCAACTCCACCGTCCGTATTGGCCAGCTTGCCTCGTACTACTCAAAATCGGCGATCCGCAAAGTGCTTGGTGATGACTTCTATCACAGTTTATATCGTTATCTGAGGTCCTGACTCTTGGCTGCGATCGCACATCCTGGTGAATTGATCCTGCAATGGGGTGGACGTCCGTTGTGGACCACGTTGGCATTGATCGGAATTCCCGTCTTAGTGGTCGTTTTATTTGCGGCGACATCCCAGGGCATTCCGCAAGGGTTGTTATATGCCGTAGCCGGCGTTCTCGGAATTATTCTGGTGGTCAGCAGCGTTTACAACGCTGAGTGGCTGCTGGCTACCGTGATCCTGTATTTGCCGTTGAGCAAGTTAATGCCCGCAATTATTGCGCCGGGCCTGAATGGCACCAACGCCTTACTCATACTTGTTCTTTTCGCCTGGGCAGTGGCGGCTCAACGTGGACGATGCGGATTCTTGCAAGGCATCAGGTATGGACGTCTGATGCTTCTGTTTGCGCTGTTGAGTTTTGTGTCAGTGTACACAATGCTTCAGGATCCCTTGGGGAACAGCTATTTCATGGACCAAGGCGTCACTGAATTCAAAGGCTGGATTGACCAATTTATCCTGTTTTTCGCATTTTCCAACCTGATTAGCAATGGTGCGATGGCACGCCGAATAGTGGTCTATTGCATTCTCGGCTCGGTGATTGCAGAGGCATTTGGATTTCTTGAATTGCTCGGCAAGCAGGACCTTTCGACAATCGAAAAGTCGCGCATTCTCGGGCCGGTTGGGCAGCCCAATAACTTCGGTGCATTTATAGTTTATAACCTCAGTCCGCTCATCGCGTTGCTTATTCTTAACTATCGTAAATGGTATGTCCTGCTTCTAATTCCTTATTTCATCTTGTCATTAAAGTTACTCCTGGCAACGTTTTCCAGGGGTGCCTACCTTGGCCTGATGATGGCGAGCGCATCGGCGACTTTCTTTCGCGGCCTAGTTTTTTCGGCCATCGTCGCTGGCGCTGGCGCGATTTTGCTATTCAACAATCCGGATCTTGTGCCGGAGTCATTGCGCGCCAGGATGGGATCTACCACCAGCGGCTATTACACGCAGGTTTATGACGCGAGCACCAACAGTCGCCTGGTGTTATGGGAGGCTGCAATGGAGATGACGTCTGAAAGTCCAATCGTCGGCAAAGGTTTCCTGGGATTTTCCTTGCTAAAGTCCCAATACACAGATGTGCCGGTTGAAGAGTCAGATCCACACAATATGTACCTGTTTATTTGCTCGCAAATGGGTATACCGGCATTGATCGTATTTCTATTGTTACTTTTCGGATTTTTTCGGTGTTCGTTAATGGTCTACCGCACCGCTGACGATCAATTTGCCAGGGTCATCGGCCTTGGCGGGCTGGCGATGATCGCTGGCGTCGTAACAATAAACATGTTCGGTTCGCGAATGGTTAATGCGGACGTAAGCGGCTATTTCTGGATATATTTTGCAGTTCTGGTGAGTATGTTGCGGGAACGCGACCAGCTTCTGTACGCGAAATTTGCGAAGAACCGAAAAGATCAGTGGGAGGCCAGAACAACGAAGCAAATGGAGCGTCAATCGAGACGTATTGAGCGAACAGTTCGGAAACTTCATTCTGACGATCAACAGAAGTAATGGACCCGCTCTACATAGTTCCGGTGATTGTCGGGTACCTTCTTTATTTGGGTATGGTAAATCATCACTTGTCTGCCAGGGCTTTGTTTTTCCCGGTAACAGGCCTGATCATCGTGTGGTTAAGCGCAACGCCGTTGCTTGCTAACAGCCTCATCGGAGCGCTTGAGAGCAGGCACACAAACGAAGATAACTGCGATAGCGTTGAGTTGTTGGTGGTTCTGGCGGGGGGGGTCAGGGGACGCGCCCGCAGTAAGTCGGACTTCCTGCGCCTGCGCGACGCGAGTCTGCGCCGAGCACTTGCGACAGCGAACTGGCTTGACGAACATCCCGGAGTACCCGCCATTCTGGTCGGCGGATATGGCGGTCAAGCTACAGAAGCGGCGATCATGGGCCAACTTGTAATGACTGTTGGTATAGAAAACAAATTGACCGTACTCGACGAACCAAAAAATACTAAAGAATCGGCGATCGCAATCGCTGCGCATCCCGAGGCACAAAACAGGACAATCGCTGTGCTGACATCGGCATATCATATGCCAAGGGCCTGGTCGGAATTCAACGCTGTTGGTATCGATCCATGTGCGCTGCCGACAGATTTTCATCGGTCAAGAATAGGCGGGCTCGGTAGCCTGGTGCCGAACACACAGGCGCTCCAGAAAACCATTTTGAGCATTCATGAGTTTCTCGGCATGTTGTTGGGCTGAGGCAGCACCATTTACATCGGTTATGTGCGGACAGTCATCAGATCATAGGGAGAATTTTCGGCGATGGCAGCTGCAGCCGGTTTGTTACCCGCGATAGTCCAAATATCGGCTGTTGTAAGCGATCAGACTATTCGGGACGCGGTGCTTGAACAGCGCGAACATTCTGGTCAGACAAGTAAAGTCAGTGTAGGAGGGTACGGATGTTCAGATGATACTGCTCAAATAAGAAAATCAGGTGAACACCGGCACCTTTGTGGTGGTACCGATGAGTGTAAGCGGTATCGTCAATAGTAGTGTATTCGATCGAGAGCAACTGGAAAATCAGGGGTTGACCTGTTACAGAATCGTGCGTTCGCAAAATCGAAGCGTTGGGTTAAATCCCTAGTTTCATTTAAACGATGTTTATCACGGAAAATCATTTCTACTGGAACCTAAACGTGTGGAAGCAGCCCTCGATTCTTTTAAAAGTGGTTGCTTCTTCATCCGTATCCACCGAATCTTCTGCTGGGATTCTTCATTTTACTTGATTCTGCCATAGGCCTTCACTAAGAGATTTCGGACGGGGTTATATATTATTTTTCCTGCTATTCTGATTGTAAACATGGCTCGTATTTTTGGATTTTTAATATAGATATCAATGACATTGGTAGGAATTAACACATCGCACCAACTATTAAGATAACCAGCAAAGCCACATAAACAGTCCCCTGTTTTATATCTTGATTCATAAAAATGTTTAAAAAAATAACTTATGCTGACTGTTCCGGGGGAATACTTTTTATAGTAATCGTCATAACATACATGACAAAAATAGGCAGTGTCACCCCATGTGTATCCTATTACAGCTGATATTAATGCATCGTCAATAGTCAAAAACCCAAAATGAAGGTTACCGGAAGGACCTAGATGTTTAAAAAGCCGTTTATGGAAGGTAATTGATTCCTTGTTTTTTGATATACCGACTTTTCCTTTTTTCCAACTTTTTCCTTCTAGCTCTATATATTGATCGATACACCACTGCCAATTGTTATTATAAACAGTAAATTTTAGCCGGTCTGAAAAATCTTTTTCAATTTTTCGAATTATTTTACGTTTTTTTCTGTGCTGTGACCAATATTCATTCCAATCCCCTTCCAGATTAATCATTGGTGCTTCTGCGTCAGGACTAACTCTGTAAATAAGATTCAGCTTTTTACAAATTCCCGGTAATACATCAAGCGCTTCACTTGTGACCGGCATTTCAATCAGTTGTAAATGTTCCCAATCAGAAATATTGCTTTTTAAATGCTGTAAAAAGGCCGCCCAGCAAATATTTGAGTAACCATTACGGATAAGAGGGAAAGGTTTATCACTTTCTTCCTGTGCAGTATAGATATAGGAGTTGAACCTGAAAAAACGCCATTTAGATCTGTTTTGTTGTAATGGGAATATGGCGATTAATTCGCCAGAAGTTGTATCAGTTAATGTAAATACTTTCTTGCTTTGTTTTGCACTTTTGAATGATCTAATAGACTCATAGATGAAGTCGAACCCATTATAGATTGAAGGTGAGGTGCAGTTCTTATGCAATTTGTCCCAGCTTTGTTTAAGAGCAAGAATTTCCTTACTTCGCTCCAGGCATTCGATAGATATTCCAGAATCATTCATGTCAATTTCAGGGGACGACAAATTGCATTTTCCTGACCCTGGATTGGTTCTGGTATTGATGTCTGTTCGATATGTAACGAGTCTACATTAGCATTTTTGAACTGTACCGCAGATTTTTTGGCCACTGTTTTTCCTATTCGAATTTCTTAGCCTCTCTAATAAACCAGTACAGCTTATAAAGATGCGATCAGGCAATCTGCGATGAACGTCAAGTTACAGATATCAATACTAATCAGGAGAAACAAATAGCAGCCCTGTCTAAGTATAAGAAGTATAAAAGCCATATTTCTATATTACAATCCAGAAAATCCCATCCAATATCCCTCAATTACCCTGATATTAAACAATATTTCTAATAACCCCGCCTACCTTTCATGTCTACATGCGTTATTTTCTAGCAAGTATCAGAAAAAACCAATAGCTACCCTACTGCCACCCATTGGTAGCAGCTAATAAAGTCATCAAACTACCCTGGTATCAGCCAAATAAGCTGGTTTGAGGGGGCGCTCTGCTTTCTGGTAGAGCGTCGGGTGGTAATTGAAGCCTGTCTTTTGCTTAAGGTGGGCAAGTATTTTATCTATGTGAACCGCCCCGGTTATACCGGAGACTCCTTTGTGTGCGTCAAGCGGCTTCGGATGTGTTTCGGTACCGTGTTTCGGTGCCGGGCACTACTTAATTGACTTGTTCGCGCTTTGGTCGGAAAAAGTTGGGCACCCTTCTTTTATCGTGCGGCAGGTCATGAGGTCGTCTTCTATCGGGGTAGTTGGTGCCGGTGTTCACTTAATTGACTTGTTTGTGCTGACCTTACAGCGTGGCCGCCTACTACAGCGAATTTAATCTTGCTCGCCTGGGCGCCTACCTGAATTCGCGGCGTCTTGGCTCTCGTATTCTTCTGTGCACTGGAGCCAAGCACATAAGTTTAGACAGCCGCGCCCACAGATTTTCTCAAAATGGCTGGAGCTAACTGGTCGCGATAAAATTGTTGGGCCGCTTCAGTCGCGAAAAGCCAACTTTCTGACAACGAATTGCATGGTTCTGGCGCTGGTCATGAGCACACGCAACGGCAGCAGGGATGCTTTACAATTGACATTCAACAGCCGGTCCTGAAATCACGATGAAAAATAATATTCTGCGGACGTGGCAAACGTCGTTGCGGCGCTTGTGGCTGGATCGGAACTCGGTCTTTGCGACTCACTGTGTTTATTCTGTTCTTGGTTTCATGTTGTTCGCGCCGCTGCTCGGCCTGGTCGGCTGGCTGTTGTTAAAGCTTGCTAATACACCTGCAATTGCCGATCAGGATATCGCCTGGTTCCTGCTGTCGCCGCCCGGTTTGATTGCTTTTATCCTGTTCGCGACATTGCTGATCACGATTCTCGGCTTTGAACAGGCCACCTTGATGACGCTGGGTGCCGGCACGGCACAGGGCATACGCCTCGGTACGCTGGACTGCCTGCACTTCACGGCCGCGAAAGCGCGCCAGATTCTTTCTTTTTCGCTGCGGCTGGTCATCCGCATGCTGCTGCTGATATTGCCCTTCCTGGTCGTCGCCGGCGCCATTGCCTGGTCTCTATTGAACGAATACGACATCAACTATTACCTGAGCGAACAGCCGCCGGATTTCTGGATTGCCGCTGTGGTTATTGGCTTGTTGTTGCTGGCCATGCTCGCATTGCTAATCTACAAGCTGAGTGGCTGGTCACTGGCACTGCCGTTGCTGTTGTTTGCCGGGAGTTCGCCAGCGCGGTCGTTTACTGAAAGTAACGACATTACGCGCGGTAAGCGGCGCGCGATATTGACCGTGCTGGGGTTCTGGGCCCTGCCGACGTTTCTGTTGGGCTTGCTCATCCTGGGCATCGTGCAACAGCTTGGCGCATGGATTGTGCCTGCATTCTACGATTCGATCCGCTTGTTGGTGCCCGTACTTGGTGGTTTCGTCGCATTGTGGGTTCTTGGCAATTTCCTGGTGACGGTTTTTACGTCGGGAACTTTTGCCTACGTGCTGGTGGGCCTTTATGAAAATAGCGGGCCCGGTCTTGTTGCGACTGATCTGCAGCGCCTGCATCAAAGTAGCGATGCCCGTGGCTGGCGTCTCACCACACCGCGGCTCGCCGTGGCGCTGCCAATCGGGGCTGTTGTCGCTGCGCTGATGGGCTGCTGGTTGCTGCAGGGCATGCAGGTACAGGACGAGGTCAGCGTGATTGCGCATCGCGGTGGGGCAGGGGCCGCACCGGAGAACACGCTGGCCGCAATTCGTCGCGCTAATGAGGATGGCACTGACTGGGTGGAGATCGATGTCCAGGAAACTGCCGATGGTGAAGTCATCGTGATGCATGACAGTGATTTCATGAAGCTTGCCGGCAACCGCCAGAAAGTCTGGGAAGGCAGGCTTGCGCAAATACAGGACATCGATATCGGCAGCTGGTTCGCGCCGGAATACTCCGGTGAACGTGTGCCGACGCTGCGCGAGGTCCTGGCGGAAGTTTCGGGCAAGTCACGACTGGTTATCGAACTCAAGTATTACGGCCATGACCAGCAACTTGAACAACGGGTCGTTGATATCGTGGAACAGGCGGGCATGGTCGATGACGTCGCCATCATGTCGCTCAAGTACGAGGGCATTCAGAAGATCCGTAAACTGCGGCCGGAGTGGAACATCGGATTGTTAGCTGTAAAGGCACTGGGCAACCTGACCAGGCTCGACGTCGACTTTCTGGCCGTTATACGGGTATGGCGACACCAGGCTTCGTGCGACGGGCTCAGGATAGTGGTAAACAGGTCTTCGTCTGGACCATTAACGATGCGGTGACCATGTCGCGCGTGATGTCATTGGGGGTCAACGGCATCATCACTGATGAACCCGCCCTTGCCCGTGAGGTTATCGGGCAACGTGCCGAAATGGGTGTGATGGAACGCCTTTTAGTGCACACGGCGGTGTTGTTTGGCCGGCCGGTGCCGGCGCGGGTTTATCGGGATGATTCGCCCTGAGGATAAGTCGGCAGCGATGCGCCTCGTTCTAATAAGCGAAATAAGTGAACACCGACACCGATTTCCCGTCGCAGCGAGGCTATCGTGCTGTTGTAAATATTAGTAATTGGGGCCAGATCAGTCGTGCGAAACCTGGGAAATGTTCTCCGTTATGGGTTGCTGCTGCAGCGAATCCTGTCGTGGCTAAAGTCACACGGTTTGGATATTCATCCCTTCTGCCTGATCCGGGAGGGCGTGCGGGCTTACGATTTGCAGCTGCCCGACCTGGCTGCAGAATTTCATAGCTCGGAGCTCACACAGGATGAGGTGCCTGCCATAGCGGCACTCTCGCCCTGGGCGACGACAGAGAATGTGCAAGGTCGTTTCGATAAGGGACACCTGTGCCTGGTGTTAAAGCACGAAGAAGACATCGCCGGTTACACGTGGGTCGATTTTGACGATGTCAGCGATCCCAAATGTAACTACGTGTTGCAGCCCGGCGAAGCTTATCTATACGATGCTTTCATTGCGCGCGCATATCGCGGCCGCGACCTGGCACCGTACATGAGATATGAGTGCTACAAGCATTTGCGCAATACCGACAGGCACGTTTTCTACAGCCTGTCCGATTATTTCAACAAGCCTGCAATTCGCTTCAAGCAAAAGCTGAACGCCGAGATCATTCGGCTGTATCTGCACATTAAGGTGGGAACTCACGAGGTGGGCCACTGGACCTTGAAAAACTACGAGTAGTTGCTGCCACGGCAGTTCGTCCGGGATATCAACTCACGCAACTAAGTGGTGCCCGGCACCACTTAGTTGCTGCATCATGCAAATATTTCTTGATGTGCTGAGGAATGGCGGGGCCAGCGGTTGAGAGGTTGGCGGCATTGCGCAAGCGTCCCATCGCAGCGGCACGCCGCTCCTGTTATCGGCCTTTCTTGATGTGTCTGCGATAGCAGGATAAATCCCATGCCTGCTTTGGAGTAGAAAGGTAGGTCATCAGCTTTGGAAGCTGATGTTTTGCCATTGAACTACACCCGCCAATCTCGAATTCCAAAAGTGTACTCAGACGATTTGACGGTTGACAATAGTCCCAATTCACCGTCCCTGGTAGAGGAACGGAGACAACTGGATTTGGTGCGCTTGATTTATTCCAAGAAGTCGGGGAATCGCCAGGTCGAATTAGCAACCTGCGAAACGCAGACCGACAGGTAAGTGTCAATAACGTGAGTTTCCCTATGCGCCACCGAACCGCTAGCCATCTTTGCGCGCAATGACCGAGATCTTGTGCGCGAAACGCCTGGCGACGGATTCAGGCAATAAATTGTAGACTGGTTTAAATCCGTATGTGTACAGCATCGCCTTGAGGCCCGTGCGGGCGATCGGCAGTGCCCGATAGTGGTCCTGTGTCATCTCCTCGACGGTGAATCCATGCAACATCTCCAACACTTCGCTTTCCGTGAAGAAATCGATAACCGGTGCGTCCTGCTCCTTGAATTCAATGTTTTCCCGACCTAATTTGGAGAGCATGTGGAAAAACGACGGACGTCTATAGATGTGTGCAATTACCATGAGGCCGCCAGGCTTCAGTACGCGACGAATCTCACGTATGGCTCGCGGCGTATCGCCGGTATGGTGAACGACTCCGATGGCGTAAATGCCATCGAAACTCTCATCGGGAAAGTCCAGATCAAGAACATTAGCGACGCGAACATCCTTGGCGACGACACCCGCGACTTCAAAATGGCGCCGCGCCACCTTGACGGCCGCTGGCGTAAGATCGGTCGCTGTTACCCGGATACCACGCCGCATCAATTCCAATGAATCGAAGCCCATGCCGCAGCCAATTTCGAGTATGTGTTTTCCCTTGAGCCGCGGCGCCAACCGATCAATACGTGGCATAACATCGGGGAATTTGAACGGGTTCATCCACGGGCGGATATGTGCAAAGAACTCCGCGCTACCGACTTCCAGCTCTTGATCCTTTACGTATTGGAGGCCAAGGGTGTGGAGGTTCCAATAATCCTTTACTGAAGGTTCCTCTACTGAACCTTCCGTCTCGAGTATGGATCGCTTGTCCAGAGCACCAACGTCAATTGACATGTTTTTCTCCAGGCCTTTACTAACAAGAAGTCAAAGGCTCTTATTAATTATTTATCGAGCTTTTGCAGTCTATTGGCTCCGGGAGGTTATGTAAAGACCCTGCAGCAAAGCTGCTTAAGTCGCTGAAATAAAACAATTAATGGTGTCTCGCTCGGGTTTCTGTTCGCCTGGTGCTGGCGCACCCAGCCGGTGCCTGTCTCCACTTATTTGCTTTGTTGCCGCTGTTTCCGCCGCCTGTCAATCGATCGTGATATTCCGGATTGATTGCGATTGAAGTAGCGAGCGATTTCAGCGTTTGAAGCAATACCATGTCGGATAGCAGTTAGTCCGATTTCAGCTCGAATAGCTGAGTTCCGTCGATCTCGGGATACGGATTTCAATGCCGCACAAGACACGTCGTATGCGGACAGAAAGATTGTGCCAGCTCTTCGAATGTTTGCTGTGCCGCCGGTGGATACTTGTCCAGATTAAGTGAGGTGAGGAATCCATCGTCACCGAGGACACGATGGCCATCGCGCATACATTCTCTGATTTGTTGTAACGTCGATGGCTGACAATCAATTCCCATGAAGCGAACATATTGTCGACGAGCATTGGCGGGTGTTTGGCCAAACGCTGACAAGACCCAGTCCAGGGTAAGCCAATTGGGCGGTTTTCCATTTAGATATGCCTGGTGACTCGACCAACCAAAGTCTGTCAAATTGTCTACCAGACCGGCGCGCAGCGGATTTTGGTGAATGTATCGGACCAGTACCTTCAGATACGAATTTGCCTGGACGGGGATCGCCCTGTGCCGCCGCTCGAAGAGATGTCCGCTACGATTCATTTTCTTGTTTGTAGATGCAGCGTATTGACCTGCGATGAAGCGCATGAAGCCACCCAGAGGTTCGTCATGGCATTGAATTGCCATGTGCACATGGTTTGTCATCCAGCAATAGGCGTGAATTCGATGCTGATGTTTCTCCAGGCCCGTTGCGATCAATGATTCCCAGCGATGCCTGTCATCGGCATCGAAAAATATCGCCTGACGGTCGTTGCCGCGTAGGATGACATGATAGAGCCCGCCGGGCACATGAATTCGAGGTTTTCTGGGCGTGCGTTTTCCAAGCATTGGCGACTGCGAATGCTTAGGTTAGGCGCGCTCGGGTAGCAATAAATAGCAGCCTATCTTGTCAATAAGGCAAATAAGTGGAGACCGGCACCGGTTCGGAACGTTTGCTGGCACACACGGCCGTGCTGTTTGGCCGGCCGGTGCCGGTGCGGGATTATCGCGATGAGTCGCCGTGAAGGGTGGTGGTGCCGGGGTTTGATATTTTCTCTGTGATTGAGAATCGCGGCAAGATGCCGCTCCTACGACATTGCAGTAAATTCGAAAATCGTGGCGGCTTCAGGCTTCGCTAAACTTCGCGACTAGTGTCGTTTTTTAGTCCTGCGCGCTGGAGTGCAGGGCGCTTGGGGCGACAAATTTGATTTGGTGGTTGCCGATCGTGATGATGTCATTGTGGACCACGACCTGGTCTTTTATGCGCTGCGAGTTGACGAACGTGCCGTTCTTGCTGTTCATGTCCATCAAAAGCGCTGCGGCGCCATGCCGAACGAGAATGGCGTGGTGACGGCTGACGTTCGTGTTGTTGATGCAAAGGTCGTTGTCTTCGGCCCTGCCTATCATTAGCCGTGGTTGCTCCAGCGTCAGTTCATGAATTCCCTTGCCGTGGTGAGTCAGGATTATATTCAGGGGGACGGTATCGTCGTTGTCTAAATTAACCGTCATTTCATGCCGACGTGATCCATTCGTTTTTTTCAGTGATGCCGCCACAGGTGCAGACGGAAACAGCTTGCGCATTTTCTTCATCCGGCCGTTCGTCGCCAGTGATGTATCCACTTCCAGGACCGGTAAGTCGATTTCCTCGTTTGCGTCACTCTGTCGAGACAAGATCACCATGAGACCGAAATTGCCCGCTTTCTCCAGCTCGACAAGATTGCGCACCTTGTCGCGCACCCAGTCATCGTTACCCGGCGTTTCTTCAATCAGAAAAATTGTGCGTTGGTGTTGAAAGCGCTGCAATGACAGGAACTTCATGAACATGATTTCCAGTTCAACGAGGTTCATGTTTTGCGGCTCGAAACCGGTAGCCCGAACTACCTCGCGCATGCCTTCGAGGGGGTCTGTGCAGGCTTTGCCAATGCGCAAGACAGTGACATTGCTGTCGATACTGTCGAGAAAGCTGCTGATCAATTCGCTCGTGTCGGGCGCCGAACTGCCAGCAAGTATCGCCAGGGGTCGGGGCTCTCTAAATGTATTGTGCAAGTGCTGCTGGCCGATGCGATGACGAACGCTCTCGACCGGTAATGAAGATTCGCTTTTTCTCAACAACGTAGGCGCTGTCAGGACTTCCTGATCATAAATCATGGTAGTTCCCTGGACTGGCCTTTTATGCCTGGACGCTAAAGGCTCTTGTTAAAATTGTTATTATGTTTAATTGAAGCTTATTATGTTCAACGAGTTTAGGTCAGCGCCCGGATCATGTAAAGGGTGGTTCGAACATATTCGATTAACCATTTGAAATTAAACGAATATCAAGAGATGTCAGGCCTTGCGGGTCCGTCGACACCTTGTAACCGTTGAGTGTTGGGGCAATAGGACGCTGCTTTGTTGGAGACTGATGTAGCAAGTGGTGTGCTGTCCTGGCCGGCTGGGTGATCGCTCAATGCGCCAGTCTCGATGTGGCGGAACGACTGCACGCAAGCAGGGCGGTGCTTTTGATCTGGCGGTGGCCGTCCGGGCATATCGAGATGAGTCGCTCGCATTGTGCTCGAGTTTTTTGGTCAGTAGCGGATTCTGTTCTTAGTCCATTCGATGAAAATGTTCGAAAGTCCCGACAAAACAATGGTTTGACATAATCTTTAGAAATATACCTTAAGTTCAACGCGACCGGCTTAGTAACCATACGGTGTTGAGCGGTATTGCTACCTCATGTACGCTGGCTATACAGAATGTGACGCAGTTCACACTTCACTACAGGACGGTACGCTCAGACCGAGAGGCTGGTCTCTAGTATTCTATCCGCAAATTATCCGACTCCTAATATATAGGCGATAGTTATGGGATCGGTGTCTGTAAAAAATGTTAATACGGCAAAAAAACATGGCACTAAGCTCCCCAGCAAAAAGAACGCTTAAGCGTCAGCAAGTGATCGTCGATTCAGAGAAAAATTGCAATTGGGCTGGACCCATTCTGCGCGGCGGCAGTGCGCGCTGGATCCTGGCCCTGGCCACGCTGGCACTGTCTGCTACAGCCTTTGCTGATCCGCCTGTTGCTAATCAGGATGACCCGCTGGCATTCCCGGAGGACAGCATCAATGTGCTCATCGATGTAGCTGCGAATGATTCGGACCCGGATGGCAACCTGGATCCAAATAGCGCTGTCATTGAGACCGGGGCGAGCCAGGGTCTGGCGACGAGCAATAACGATGGCACGTTCGACTACACGCCGAACGCTGACTACTTCGGGCCGGACCAGTTCACCTACAGAATATCCGACGACCTTGGCGAATTTGCGATCGGAACAGTTAACCTGACAATATCTCCGGTCAACGATGTTCCGGTCCTCTCCCTGAACGGAGCGGACCCGATCAACCTCGGCACAGGAGACACTTACAACGAGTCGGGCGCATCGGCGACGGACGTGGAAGACAACAACACTGCATTGACCAACCAGATAGTGGTTGGTGGTG